>ERZ1740070.221-NODE-221-length-40177-cov-5.687179_pt1 | contig 40177 bp, 38 predicted proteins | sample MGYA00581734_ERZ1740070 | MGnify/ENA primary metagenome ERZ1740070 (study PRJEB43018, sample SAMN04849744) | marine metagenome | isolation source: floating plastic debris | place: Pacific Ocean | collected 2008-09-01 | study: EMG produced TPA metagenomics assembly... | reverse complement strand
GCGTTCTGTTGATCGCGCCCATGTCGGGCCATTACGCCACGCTTTTGCGCTCTACGGTGCGTTCTCTGCTGCCCGATTGCGATGTTTACGTCACAGATTGGCACAACGCCCGCGACATCCCCGTGTCCGAAGGCAACTTCGATGTGGAGGACTACACCCGTTACCTCGTCGATTTCATGACGGAGCTCGGCTCCGACTTGCACGTGATCGCCGTGTGTCAGCCCGCGCCGCTGGCGCTTGCGGCCACCGCCTATCTGTCAGAGCACAGCCCCGACAATGTGCCACGCACGCTCACCCTGATCGGCGGGCCGGTGGATCCCGATGCCGCGCCCACCGAGGTGACGGATTTCGGGCGCCGCGTGACCATGGGTCAGCTCACAGAAACGATGATTCAGCGTGTCGGCTTCAAGTACAAAGGCGTGGGCCGCATGGTCTATCCCGGCCTTTTGCAGCTGGCCTCTTTCATGTCGATGAACGCCGATCGCCATTCCCGCGCCTTTTCCGACCAGATCACCCGCGTGGCCCAAGGCGAAGCTTCAGACCGCGACCCGCATAACAAGTTCTACGATGAATATCTGGCCGTGATGGACATGCCGGCGGAGTTCTACCTGTCCACCGTTGAGCGGATCTTCAAAAACGGTGAGATCGCGCAAAACGCGTTCATGGTGGATGGCGCATATGTGGACATCGGCAAGATCACCAATGTTGCGGTGAAAACCGTGGAGGGTGGCAAGGATGACATCTCGGCCCCGGGCCAATGTGTGGCCGCGCTTGACCTGCTGACCGGCCTCGATGAGAGCAAAAAAGCCAGCTATGTGGAGCCGGATGCCGGTCACTACGGTATTTTCGCAGGCCGGTCCTGGCGCAACAACATCCGCCCGCTGGTGCTTGATTTCATCGATTCCAATTCCGAAGCGCCCGCCGCCCGGAACCGGACATCGCCCAAGAAGAAATCCAAAGCCAAGCGCGGCAAGCCTGCGTTGAAGGCCGTGTAACGCGCCGCATCACGAAACAGGCCGCCCGTGTCTTCGCGAGAAATTCACCAGATCACCGGCCTTCACGTGCGCAAATTGAAGCGCAAGTTCGTTCAGACGCTGTATTTCACGGACGGCTTGCCTTTGTTGTTTGTCAGCAATGCCAAGGCAGCATGCACCACTGTCAAACGATCGCTCTGGCGCGCGGCGCGGCCAGAAACACTGACGGCGCAGTCCAATGTCCACAACCGCAAGGACGGACCTTTTGCCGATGACATCGCGACCGCGGTGCGGATGCACCTTGCCACCCTGCCCCAACTGGCCAAGTTCTCGGTCGTGCGGAACCCTTATGCGCGCGTGATTTCGGCCTATCGCAACAAGGTACTGCGCAACCTCAACACCAAAGCCTGGCAGGAAATGGCCGCGCGCTATGCGTTGCGACCGGATGAAGCAGTGAGCCTTGAAACCCTGCTGACCTGCTTGCGGGAGGATGATCCCTATTGGATCGACCCGCATTTCGCACCGCAAACCGTAAACTTGTCGTTGGACCTCATCAATTTTGACCTGATCTGTCAGTTGGAAAAGGTTGAGGTGCTGGAGCGGTTTCTAGGCATTCACAACGTGCAGATGACCTCGCACAGGGCGCATCAGACAAATGCGGGTCAGATCACCGATTTTGCAACCGTCCTGTCGCCACGCGAATTGGATTTGGTGGCTGAGATTTATGCAGACGACTTCGCCGCGTTCCACTACGCCTTTGATCCCGCGCAAACGCAGCCCACTGCACCTGTCGTGCCCCAACCCAAAGACGAGGCTCTGCTGCAGACCCTGATGTCACTGGCTGGCGCAGAAAACGGTCAGGATCTGCACGCGGCCGCCCAGGCAATGATAGCCCGCGCGCCACAGCTCGCATCGCACCCATTGTTGCAAGCCAACGGGTAGCGCGAGGGATACTTACCTCCTCCCGATCCGCACCGCCTGTCCATCGAACGTGGCCAAGGACAGCACAAACTTGTCCGTGGGATAGCCAAGCGCCTGCTCCTCCAGAATACCGATAGAGATCTCCTCCCCCATTCGAGCACTGTCATAGTAGTCAGAATAGTAATGCACCCCGGCCATGTTGCGCCCGATGGAGATGTTGGCGCAGAGCTTGTTCAACTCGCCCTCAAGCGTCAGCGGGCAAGGCTGATCGGGCTTGGCGTGATAGGCCAGATGCCCGTCATGCAGCGCATATTGGCCGTATTCGACGAACTCCAGATGCGTGTCGCCCCCCTCCTCGCAAATCGGGCGATAGGCCCCGGCCATGACTTGTGAGCCATGCACACCCAGCTCTGCCGTGATTTGCTCTTTGTTCCAGAAATGCGCGCTCTCAGAGTTGTCCTTTTTCACCACGCGCACAAAGACGGCGGACGTGTCGAAATACGCCTTGAGCATGGTCACGCAGGCCCCCGCAACCGTCGCGTGCCCCGCGCCATAGGTGGGATGCATGGGCGAGCCCTCCTCGAACGCCATGGGCAGAAGGGCGAGATCGGCCGCAGGATCGATGGTCTGGTTATGGGCCAAAACCGCGCCCAGAATGCCGACAGTGTCCAACTCCTCCGCCGTGGCCAGAAGTCGCCCGCAAAGGCTTGGGTTCTTCTTTTCAATCTCTTCGGCTTTGACAATCCGTGCCGCCAAGGCCTCTGGCCGCAACCGCAAATGCACGTTGAACTTTTGATAGCGCACGGCCTTTAGCCCTCGGGTCGCCACCTCGGTCACAAGGCTCAAGATATGCAGCCCGCCATAGAGCGCAAAGCCGCCCGCGTTCACCGGAACAGAGTCCGGCCCGGCGGCATTCACAAGGATCTCATGCCCATCGCGCCCCGACAACAGATCAAAGGACGGGTCAAACGGCGCGCCATGGCCAAGCAGGATCAGGCACGCATTGAGATAGGCCTGATAGAGCGCATCAAGATGCACATAGCTGGCCAGATCACGCGGTGTGCAAATGAGCCGCGTTTTGGTTGTGCCGTCCGGGTTGGTCAGAAAATTCTGTCCAAAGCGCGTGGTGCGCGTGTCATAACCGCGTTGCACGGCCAGCCAATCGTTCCAAATCACCATGTGGTCATCACCTGTTTCGGCTTGCGCCACGCGCTGATCGATGACCTGCGCGCCATAGCCAATCAGCCCGTTTGCCGGATTGCCCGCCGACCCGATGAGCATGAATTGCGACAGATACGGCCCCTTCTCCACCCCTGGACTTGACCCACGAAACACGGTTTGGGCATCCAGCGCATTGGCGAAGGCAGATGTCCGGCCGCGCGTGCCCTCAAAGTTGGCCGCCGCAAAGGCCATGCTGTTCAACCGCCCCACGGATGTGTTCACCGCCGCAGAGCCCGCGCCCTCGAAGCTGGTGAAGGGTTCATCGCGCAAGAGCCCCAATTCATAAACCTCGGCCATCTCGAAGGTCAGCTCATCCGAGCCAAGTTCCGGTGCGGGCGGCATCGTCACAGCCTGCGGGTCCGGCCCCTGAAGTTCGAACACCACACCTGCTGTTGGCGCCTCCCACAATCGCCGCGGCTGATCCCGGGGCACCGACACGCGGGTGGTGAACGGCGCGACAAAGGCATCATCAATGGCGGTGCGAAACGCTTCAAAATCACGGGGCTCAGCGACAAGGCCCGTTTTCTCGTCATGCTCCAGCCCTTTGGTGAAACTCATCGGATAACAGGCCGCGCCATACCGGGCCTCATCTGGGTTGGCTTCGTGATCGTCGTGGGCCCGGTGGCGGGCTTTTTCAGCGGCCTCCACACGGAAACGATAGTCGGTTTCGGAACAGTCATTGGGCATAAATGGTCTCCACAAATCGGGCCTGGCTGAACACTCGCCGTTGGATCAAACGTGTTGAGCGGCGACGTTCAAACACAGGCCCCTTGTTCGCCGCCAGAACGGGCGACGCTATGGGCTCATTGAAAAAATCGGCACGGAAGACTGAAACACTATGACGATGTTGCCGGGTCAGATTCGTGTCAACGACCCCGGCGGGAAATTGCCGATAGGCGCTCTACCCCCGGCTGTTCCAAACTCTCAAAAAAGGTGTCTTTTCAATCGCTTTAGGCGCGTTCTTTATCTGATCAACGCACAGCCAAGCGTTCGGCGCAACGCATCTGAAAGCTCTTCCACCGTCTCAGTGGCCACGTACATGCCGCCCGTGGCCTCCGCCAGACACTGCACTTCTCCTGCCACGCGGGCGAACTCATCCTTGCCGTTCCAGGAAAACGGATCAAAGACCAGCCGAAACCCGATCACATGCACCGTCAGATCGCGGCCCTCAGCGGCCAGGCGTTGGCCCAACGCGCAAGGCGCACCACCGCAGGTTTCCGACCCGTCCGTGACCAACACCACGATGCCGGGCTTGGTGCGGTATTCCAGCACTTCGGCGGCCTTCTCCACCGACAAGGTCAATGGGGTGAGGCCAGAGGGCTGCATCGCATCTATTTCCGCCATCACCGGGCCTGCGGCATTGTCCTGCGGCAAAAGCTTGAGGCTGATCCGGCGACACATAAAGGTCGTGCCCGGCCCATAAACCATAAGCCCGATGCGTCGCACAGGTGCGACATCCGGCATGACCTTAGCGACGGCTTCGCGCGCCTCTTCGATCCGGGTGGGACCTTCCGCGCCAAACCCCAAATCCGCCATTGAAGACGACCCATCAAAGACAAGCATGGCATCCCGCGTGCAGGCACCGGCGCTGTCGCTTGCTGTGCCCGATCCCAGCGAGACAGCCATCGCCACGGCCGCGCCTTGCGCTATGCGTCGGCCTCTTGTCATATCAGCTGCTCAACCGTCGGTCCGGCGCGGGACCGTGATAGATCATTTTCCACACGCCATCTTCTTGATGGAACACGTTGACCATGCGCAGCACGACGCGGCCCAGATCCTCCTGACAGATCACCGCCCATTGATCCTCATCGGCGATAACATCCTCTACTGTGGCGGTGATCGGCGGCGGGGCCCGCAAGATCATGCGCCAGCTTTGCAGAACCTCACCCCGCCCAAGCGTCCGAGCAGAGCCAGGATGTTCTACGGCGATTGGACCGGCTTTGCCCCAAATATCGCCCATCGCATCGAAATCGCCGCGCGCAAACGCGCTGTAGAAGGCTTCATTGGCCTCCAACACAGCAGTTTCGATCTGGGGCTCATCTGTCATCAATGGGGGGCGGGGCTTTTCAACGCAACGCGCCGCCCCTGTCTTAAATGAATTGTCCAACACCCCTATCATCCGCCAAACCTAAAGCGGATTGCAAGCCTGTCGCCTCACATCTGAGAGAGCCGTGAGTGATCCCAAAAGGCCGCGGCGAAAAAACAGCCCAAAGATCACAACCGTCGGATGCGCCCCCACGCGGGAACAAGTTTAAGTCAACACCAGAGGTGCCTGATACCATTCGAAAAGTTCGGCCACGACTTCATCGGGCTGTTCCAACACGGGCAGATGGCCAGAGCCGTCAAACACCCGCATCCGTGCCTGCGGCATCAGGTCGGCCATCAGCTCATGCCGCTTTACCGGGGTCAGCCGATCATGGGCCCCGCACATCACCAGGGCTGGCACCTGACAGCGTCGCAGAACCGCTTGATAATCCCGCCGCCGCTGCACGGCACGCACCTGCTTGATGATGGTCTTGGCCCCCAGATGCGCCGCCATATCCCGCATCATGGCCTGCACCTCAACCCGTCCGGGACCCGGGGCCAGAATGTCAGGTCGGATCAACATATCCACCGCCTCATCCAACCCGCCAGAGCGCAGCTTGATGATCATGGGTTCGTAATCGCCCGCCGATTGCGGCGTTTCCGCAAGGGAATTCGTGTTCATCAACGCAATGCGGCTGACGCGATCCGGGGCACGGCGGAGGATCTCCATCGCAACAATCCCGCCCATGGACATCCCCACAAGCGCGAAACGGCGCGGCAACGTATCCAGCAACCGAGAGGCAATCTCTTCGATCCGGTCACCACCTGTCACCGGGGCCACGGTCACGCTCATATGCGGGCTGAACGCCGTCATCGGCACGGAAAACACGCGCGCGTCACACATCAGGCCCGGAATAAATACCAGGGGGTCCTGCATCGATCTAACCCTCTTTTCGTTGCCTATAATGTGCCCAGACAGCCCGAAATTTGCAACGCTCAATCAGGATAGGTGATGCCCCGAAACGGAGGAAAATCCTTGTATCGCGCCTGACGCGCGGCCAGAGGCTGCTGCGGCTCTGCTCCCGGCGCCAATAGTTGCCCCTTGGGCGCGATATAGCTTGAAATTGTGCGACGCGAAAAGGCGCGCCAGCCAAGGTTCATGCCGCAGAGCTTGGGAAAAAACCACAGATCCGAATAGGGCAGATGATCGTGGATCCACCATGCAAGATCGCGCCAATCGCGCCCCTCCGCATAGCGATCTGCAAACCAGGGGATGACGAGCGATGTCCCTGCCCCCGGCCCGGCCTCCCCAATAATGTCCCAGATGTGGTGGCCATGGTTGGCATCGTTGCGCGCGCAGTTCAGCTTGTTGTCATTGCCGAACTTGTTGAGGGTCGGACTGCGATAGCCGGACCGAATGGCGATGCGCCCAAAGGTTTCTTGCAGGGGGTCGAGCAGATGCTCACAAAGCTGGCGCCCATGCTCAATAGCCAGGTCGGGATCCTCTGGAATGTTGGGAATGCCGTAGAAACTGCCAATTTCAGAATGCAGGAAATCCCGCATGTAAAAGTGCCGGCTCAGCCGGACACGGCCGAGGGTTTCAAGGCTCCACATGCTGGCTGGTTTGCGCATCTCACAACCCTCTGATCCAGTCCACAATCAGCGCCGCGGCGGGCACAGTGCCTTCTGGCGACAAGATATCACCGGCGATGATATGCGCGTTGGGGTCCATGCCCTCGCCCAATTCGGGGGACGCTTGGATTACAGGCCCGCCCCATCGCTGCGCCACCTCTGTTGTGCGTGTGCCATCAACGATCTGATCTTCTTCGGAGTAGTAGAACAGGACCGGTTGACGGATACTGTCATGATCCGCCCGTGACGCCGCGCGAGAGATCGCCGCCATCGCAAAGAGCGCAGTAGACGGGTAATCCGGGGTCCAAAATTGCGCATGGCGCGGGTTTTGCGGCTCAAACCCCCATTGCCGCCCTGCCAGCCAAGGCACCCAATACCGCCCCGCCGGCACGTGTAACAGGGCGGCTTTGGGATCGGTCACGCCAAAATTGGGGGAGATCAGCACGAGACCGCGGACCGCTTCCATCGTTTCTGGATCATCGGCGGCGGCCGCAACAACCACGCTTGCCCCGGTGGAGGAGGCCATGATCACCACCTCACGCCCCACTTGTCGACCGACGGCAAGTGCCTCATTGAGGTCTTCTCTCCAATGGCTGGCGCGCGCCTGGCCAAGTGCCTCTGCGTCGCGCGCATGGCCCCGCAGGCGCATGAACACCAGGTTGGCATCCAGTGTTTCGGCCACCAGATCCGGCAGCGGGCGCATCTCTTGCAAACTCGCGGAAAACCCATGCACATAGATGATCGCAAGATCAGTGGGCACCTCTTCCAAACCACGCCAGACCACGCGTTTTTCAAGGCCTGGCTTGATGTCGGGAAACCGCCCTTCCTGCAGGGCGAAATATGTGTCAACTCCGTCTCGTAAGAGGCTGCGATCAAAAGAAACTTCGGGATGCACGGGCTCCCTCGGACCAAAGATCATCACCAAGGTAAAGACCGCAACACTGCCCACCAGCATCAGCCAGGCCGTGCGCAGCACCCGGTTCATCACCAGGCCCCGATCCGGGTCAGAACCTCTTCGACCGCGTCCGTGATCATGGAAAGACACTCGGGATCAGAAAACCGATGATCCGCACCGTCGACCAATGTCAGACGCATGTCCGGCGATTGGGCATGATCCAAAAGGCGCAGCGCCACAGACATATCCACATCCGCATCAGCTGTGCCCTGCAAAGACCTGACAGGAAACGGTAACTTCAAATCATCCCGCAATACGAGATTGGCGCGCCCATCGTCTATCAAACGTTTCGTGATGATGTAGGGCTCCTCGTAATCCGAGGGCAACGCCACTTGACCGTCCGTGTTCAACGCGGACCGTTGGCTGTCATCAAACCCCGCCCACATGCTGTCTTCGGTGAAATCCGGCGCGGCGGCAATGGTCACGAGACCGGCCACACGCTCTGGCACGGTCCGCGCAACCAGCAAGGATATCCAGCCGCCCATGGATGATCCCACAAGGATCTGAGGCCCATCCGTCAGTGCCGCGAGAACGGCCAGCGCGTCCTCCGCCCAGTCGCCGATGGCGCCATCTGTAAACGCCTCTGACGAGCGCCCATGCCCGGAATAGTCAAATCGCAAAAACGCACGACCGGTGGATTGCGCCCATTCTTCGAGATAAAGCGCCTTGGTGCCTTCCATGTCAGATTTGAAGCCACCCAGAAACACAATCCCGGGTCCGCGGCCATCTGTCCTGACATACGCCAAACGTCGTCCGTTCGGCCCCTCTAGAAACTCCGCTTCCGCCATGTTGCCTCCCCCGGTTTCCAGCGCTTATTGGCCGAAAAAAAGGCCCGAAATCAAGGGCATTTTGGAGAAAGCTCATGTTTCACATGATGGAGCCGAGCCTGACTTCGATATTGTGTAAAAGCCCGTTGCCGATCTGCCCGTCATGGCGCGCCTGCGCCGCAGACGCCCACCCGGCAGAGCGCCGCGGTTCGGAAGGGTCGTCTTCTTGTTGTGATCCGCGCGTGTCGTTTTGACCCTGCGCTGCGCTTTGAGAGGTTTCCATGTCCCGTGTCCCAAAATCTGTCCGCTGCCTCAAACAGCCAAAATGCTGTCGTATAATCGTTACGACAGCCCACAGAATCTGGCAAGAAAAAAATTGTTAAATTTCAGTATGTTACTGTGAACATTCGCGTACACTTGTGCACAAAAGCATACGCAGGGACCAATCACCCGCCGACATAGGGTTGGCTGCGGGGGCGGTAAAAGACCTTTTGATTGTGGATCCGGCCCAGCAAATCATGGATTGCGCGCACATCTTCGGTCGTGTCCTGACACAAGAGAACGACGTCACGCTCCTCACAGCGTTCTTCATGCGCCTGTTCTGACAGGTCCTGCTTGCGGTCGCGCAGCGCATTCTCGATCAGTTCGATATCTTCGACAGACAACTCAAACTTCTTGTTGTAACCCGGCATTTTTCAATTCCCTGTCCTGGCCGCAACCGGCCCGATTTCCATCCAATGGTGTGCGTTCGATTCTCAATATAGGGTAAACAAATCGCTTGATAAGGGGAAAAGATCAAGCTCGAAAAATCATTGTGCGTCAAACTGTTACAAAGCGCACAGCACGCAATGGTATACCCGATTTGTATACTTTTGCACGCATCCAAGAAGATCAAACAGTTACGCGGAGCCCCTTGCGCCACCCCGCCTCCCTTGACTTCGCAAAGTGCTTGCGCCATTGACACACCACCAACCCGCAACCGGGCGTTCCGTGGGCGCCAAACCGACGAGGAGACAAGGCTGATGGCCTCTATTTCCCTGACATTCCCCGATGGCAATGCGCGCGACTATGAGGCAGGCATCACCCCTGCTGAGGTGGCTGCGACGATCTCCAATTCACTCGCGAAAAAAGCCATCTCGGCTTATGTCGATGGCCAGCACTGGGACCTGCAATGGCCGATCACACAGGACGCCAAGATCGCCATCAACACCATGAAAGACGACGCGCCCGCCAATGAGCTGGTGCGCCATGACCTTGCGCATATCATGGCCCGTGCCGTGCAGGAGATCTGGCCCAAGACGCAAGTCACCATCGGGCCCGTCATCGACAACGGCTGGTACTATGATTTCGACCGCGAAGAGCCGTTCACGCCCGAAGATCTGGGCCTCATCGAAAAGAAGATGAAAGAGATCATCAACCTGCGCGACCCCGTGCGCACCGAAGTGTGGGAGCGAGCACGCGCGCTAAAGCACTATCAAGACGCAGGCGAGCCCTACAAGGTGGAGCTGATCGACGCGATCCCGGGCGACGAACCCCTGCGCATGTATTGGCACGGGGAGTGGCAGGATTTGTGCCGCGGCCCGCACCTGCAACACACCGGACAAGTGCCTGCAGATGCGTTCAAACTAATGAGCGTCGCAGGTGCCTATTGGCGCGGAGACAGCGACCGCCCCATGTTGCAACGCATTTACGGCGTGGCGTTCACAGGTAAGGAAAAGCTGAAGGCGCACCTGACCATGCTGGAGGAGGCCGCCAAGCGCGATCACCGCAAGCTAGGCCGCGAGATGGATCTTTTCCACTTCGAAGAAGTCGCCCCAGGCTCTGTCTTTTGGCATCAGAATGGCTGGCGCATGTTCCAGAGCCTGATCGGCTATATGCGCCGTCGCCAAGAGGCCGCCGGATACATTGAGGTGAATTCACCTGACATCATGGACCGCGGCTTGTGGGAGACGTCCGGCCACTGGCAGAATTATCGCGAAAACATGTTCCTGGCGCAGACTCAGGATGATCGGGACTACGCGTTGAAGCCGATGAACTGTCCGGGTCACATGCTGATCTACAACCAGGGCATTCGAAGCTATCGCGACCTGCCACTGAAAATCGCCGAGTTCGGAAAGGTGCACCGGTATGAGCCTTCCGGCGCATTGCACGGGCTTTTGCGCGTGCGCAGCTTCACCCAAGATGATGCGCATATCTATTGCACGCCAGATCAACTGACCGAAGAATGCCTCAAGGTGAACGACCTGATCCTGTCGATCTACAAGGATTTCGGGTTTGAGGATGTCCATATCAAGCTCTCCACCCGCCCTGACAATCGCATTGGCAGCGACGAAAGCTGGGACCGCTCGGAAGAGGCGCTCACGACCGCGTTGGACCAGGCCGGGATGCGCTACAGCATCTTCGAAGGGGAAGGCGCGTTTTACGGGCCCAAGCTGGAATATGTGCTGCGCGACGCCATCGGGCGCGACTGGCAATGCGGGACATTGCAGGTCGATTTCAACCTGCCGGAACGGTTCAAGTCGACCTATGTCAGCGCGACGGGCGAACGGTTGGCGCCGGTCATGCTGCACCGTGCGCTATTTGGCTCACTGGAGCGGTTTACCGGCATTTTGATCGAAAACTGGGAGGGCAAACTGCCATTCTGGCTGGCACCGCAACAAGTGATCGTGGCCTCCATCGTGTCAGAGGCCGATGCCTATTGCGAAAAAGTGGCCGAGCAACTGCGCCAGGTCGGCGTGCGTGCCAAAACGGATCTGCGCAACGAGAAAATCAATTACAAGGTGCGGGAACACTCCTTGGCCAAAGTGCCGGTGATCCTGGCCTGCGGCATGCGTGAGATGGAAGAGAACACGGTCACGGTGCGCCGCTTAGGTGAAAAGCAGACGCGGGTCGAAACGCTGGATTCGGTCAAAGCAGATTTGGCAACCGAAGCCTTGCCGCCTGATCTGGCCGCGCAGAGTTTGACGTCAGCGGCCGAATAAGTCCAGGAAAGGCGCATTAAAAATGCGCCTTTTCCTCATCCGGCTTGCCCGCGGCCACGGCCAGCACGCCGCCCAGTGCCACAAATCCAATCGGGAACATGGTGAACACGCCGAAATCATAGGCGTAAAACATCATCGCGGCGGAGAGCAGCATCAAGATACCGCCCCAAAGCGCCCGTGATCGCGCCATGCCGCCGCCTGCAATGGCCAAAATGGGGGCCATGAAGCTGACAAAGCGCACAAGCTCGCGCCGCTCCACCTGTTCGGCCAGACCTTCGATCTCACCATAGGCGTCGATCACCTCTGTGTAGCCATAGCTGAAAAAGCCAATAAAGATCGCCATGATCCCACCAATGATGCCCAGCATCAGTGCCGCGTTACGCATAGTTTTACTCCGTTACTTCACTTCGACATAAGCGCTCAGCCCATGTCATCCAAGCAGTTGCGCCTGCACATCTTTTTTCCAGCCAAGATACATCTGCCCCTCGGTCACGATCAACGGGCGCTTCATCAGCGTGGGATGCGCCTGCAACAGCTCCATCGGCGCACTGTCACGTTCCGCCTCACTCAGACCCCGCCAGGTTTTCGAGCGTGTGTTCACCAGGTCCATCCCAAACTCTGCCAGAGCGGCCTCTAGAACCGCGCTTGGCACTCCATCGTCCCGGACATCCACGAAAGTGGCATCCGGCAAGGATTTGCGCGCCTTCCGGCATGTGTCACATGTTTTTAACCCATAGAGATGCATGACAATTCGCCTAAATTTTGATCTTTCCCGAACTGCTTAACCCGGGCCACACAAAAACTCTCGCGGGTTTTTCTTGCCTTTTGGCTTGGGCGACCAATCATCTTAGGGGCGAAGCTGGCTTGCCAGTGAGACTGGGTTGAAAATTGCACTCTCACTGCTCAAATCCTTCGCAGACCAACCCGGCTTGTCCGGACAAAGCGACGATATGAAGGAGATACGGCATGCCAACCGGCACCGTAAAATGGTTCAACACCACCAAGGGCTTCGGCTTTATTGCCCCAGATGATGGCGGCAAAGACGTGTTCGTGCACATCTCAGCCGTCGAGCGCGCAGGCCTAACCGGTCTGGCCGACAATCAGAAGGTCGAATTTGAGATGGTCGACGGACGTGACGGACGTCAGATGGCGGGCGATATCAAAGCCCTCTGATACCGCCACGGCGTTGAGACGTATCCAGTCTCAGCCGTTCAAACGGCACAAAAGAGCCTCGTTTGTATGGGGTTCGCTCTTTGGCGCGCGACGCAAGGCGGTTTGCCCTATCCGTGCGGCCGGTGGCTTGGACCCGATTAAAAAGACGGTCACACATCACGCATACTGAAAACAAAAAGAGCGCGACCTCATGGACCGCGCTCTTTTGTGTATGACTGAGGTCGTCGTAGCTTGCGGCCTTAGCAGCCTTTTTCGCCCTCTTGGCAGACCTGCGGCTGGGCCACTTCACCTTTGTCGAGATAGACAGCGGTGTGGCGCACAGGTGCGGGATGCTGCATCATTTCGCGATAGGTGACATGCGTGTTCGGCTGACCGCAACAAATCACACCGCCCATCGAAATCGGCTGGAGCCCTGCAGGACAGAAGTTGTGCCCGTGATAGGGGAAATATTTCATGGAATCCGCCATGGCGGGGACAGTGGCCATAGACAGCGTGGCAACAGCGACGAGCGAGGATAGAATACGCATTGGGTTCCTCCGATTGGGGTGGCGTAGCAGACCCCACGACGTTAGCCGCTCTTTGAGCCACGTCAAAGGTTTTTGTATAGAATTTCGGTGTTTACAGCCAATTCCTCGGGTTTGACGCGGTTTGGGTCCGCTCGCCAAACGCGCAACCGGGCCTCAAACCCGCCCTTACCCGTTCAAAATCGCCTGAAATTCTCGCCATTCGCCTTTGCTCATTCCGGATGTTTCCTGGCTGACATCCTCACCGCGCAGCATCCGGCGGATGCAGTCCAACCCCGTGGCCGACATAGCCGCGCCCCCCAGCCGGTAATCTTCAAACGCGGCATAGGCAAACGGCACCCAATCGGCCACGATTTTGCACATGACCTCAGCATAGACGCGGATTTCATACTGCGCGTGGGCATCGGCCCGAAGGCGGAGGAAATGCAGCAAGTTGTGCAGATCCACCTTCCAATACCACTGCGTGTAGATATTGGCGGGCAAGTTCATCCGAGCCAGCTCGCGGGCGAGGCCTTGTTGGCCATCTTGACTGATCATCTCTTCGTAGTGATCATAGCTGCGCGCACTGTCGGCTTTAAGGATGTCGAGAACGCGCGCGGCCTCGTCGCCTGTGAGCGCCTCGCCCCTGCCCTGATTGTTCACCACGGATTGCGCCGCCACATGTTCCGGCGCCGGGATGTAAAACTCGCGATCCAAAATCGAATACCGCGCGGAATACTCATTCACATTGGCCGTGCGGTGGCGGATCCATTGGCGCGCCACAAAGACCGGCAGCTTCACATGCAGCTTGATTTCGCACATCTCAAACGGGGTAGAGTGCCAGTGCCGCATCAGGTAGCGAATGAGCCCTTCGTCATTTTGCACTGACTTCGTGCCCTTGCCGTAACTGACCCGGGCGGCCTGACAGATCGCATTGTCATCGCCCATGTAGTCGACAACACGGACAAACCCGTGATCGAGCACCTGATGCGCGGTATAGAGGTGTTTCTCCATCCCGGGGGCCACCACCCGCAGCGTGCTTTGCGGCGCGGCGCGCAGTTCGTCTATCTCGGCCTGCTGCTCGGGGCTCAAGGGCATGCAGTGGTCCTTTCCACAAGAGTGAGTCGCGTCCAACTATATCTTGCGGACGCGCGCTGAGAAACTTCAATATCGGGTATATACATCCTTGCAACAGAGGGTCTTTTCCCGCCGATTTCACAAAGGAAAACATTGACTTCGCAGCTTAAAGCGCTGATTTTTGAGGAAAAGATAAAAATATCTGTTGAGGGCAGTACTATCATGAAACACACAGCAGCATTCCTGCTGCTTTGCGCCTTTTTGATGGGGTGTGACGCAGCAAGTAATCCATTTGCAGATGGAATTGACGCATCCGAGGGTGCAGGCGACGGTGAAGACGCCGATGAAGATGCCGGCGATGGCGGTCTCGACGGGGCGGACGATGAAACCGGCGACGAGGTCGTGGACAACCCATTGTTGTTCAACCCGGATGACGATATTCCCGACGACATCAAAGGTGACATTGCGAATGTGGTGTTCGATGCCGACGCGGGCACCTTGGTCGTGACCGGCCTGACATTGGACGAAACGCCCATCGATGCCACCTACACGCGGGCGCCTGCGCTCGATAAAAACGGGTTTCTCGCCTACACCGCGCAGGACAGTTCACTGGACCGCCACTTCACGGCGTTTGTCGCCCAAGGCACCAGCGTGACGGCCTTTACCGCCGGTAGCCCCCTGCCCCGCAACCGGACCTTCAAAGGCGCATTCTTTGACCGCGATGGCGCGTATGACCCACCAGAAGTGACCGCGACAGCGGGCCTTGTCACCTATTCGGGCACCTATGTCGGTGTCGTTAACAGCGGTGGCGTCGGTTCGGATCTCATTTCCACAACGATCACACCCACCGTGTTGCAACCGATCCAAAGCTTTACCACGCAAGGCGATGTCTTGATCAACGCGGATTTTGCCGACAACAACGTCGAAGGCAACATTTTCAACCGCGAACTTCAGGACACAGAAGGCAATCTGATCACGGAATTGCCCTCCATCGTTCTGATCACCACGGATATTGATCAGAATGGTTCCTTCACCGGTAATGTTGAGTATGACATTCTAGACCCGCGCGGGAACACCGATGGCGCATTCATCGATGTTGGCGCCTATGCCGGTGTGTTTGGCGGTGAAGACGCATCCGAAATTGCCGGTGGCATCGACCTGACCGAATTTGACGGTCGCGCCGATCCTCTGGGCTTTGAAAATGAGTTGGAAAGCGGCGCGTTCATTCTCAACGCGTGTACCCCGGCCAGCACAGACCCCGTCTGCCAACAGCTCCCCTGATGTCCGCCCGACACCTGGCCAAAGCGCTTTTGGCGCTTTGGCTTTCGCTCAGTTCTACAGCGGTCGCGCAGGATCAACAGGATCAACTACATCTGTCGCTGGACCAAGCGCACGAGGTGGCCCTCAACGCCTTGCGCACTGGTCAGCCGCGCCTTGCCTTTGCGCTGAGCGACGGTCTGCTGGAGGCGGATCCTCAGAATGGTCATGCGCTCTACATCAAGGCCAAGGCCTTGGGCCAATTGCAAGAGTTCAAAGAAGCCCGCAAAACCGCCGCAGCCGCCTACCGCGTGGCGCGCACGGATTTGCAACATTTTGAAAGTGCCACCCTCGCCGCACAGCTGAACTTTGCCGAAGAGCGGATGACCCATTCGCAAATTTGGCTGCGACGGGCGGCGCATTACGCCCCCAATGATGCGTTGCGCTCCGCCTCTGTCACAGCGTTTCAACAGGTCCGCCATCGCAACCCGCTCAATTTTCAGCTCAGCTTTTCCGTCAGCCCGTCGGACAACGTGAACAACGGCTCCAACAGCCCGCTTAGCATCATCGATGGCACCCCCGTCGTAGGCACGCTGAGCCCCAGCGCTCAGGCCATCAGCGGGTGGGTGACGTCACTCAATATGCAAGGCGCGTACCGGTTCCGGGAGACGCAAACATCAGAAACCCGTGTCGTCGCGCGCGCGTTTATCCGGCATGTGGAGTTCGACAACGCGGTGCCCGGCATCAGCAGTTCTGATCTTGCCTCCCAACGTCTTCAACTGGGGCTTTCCCATATCTGGGCGCCTGAAGACACCGGGTTTTGGCGCGTTGACGTCAATGGTGGGCGGACGTGGTATGCGGGTGATCCGTTTTTCGATTTCGTGGGCTTGACCGGGCAGCGCGTCCAAAAGCTGACAGATACGCTGCGCTTGTCCTTTGGGGGCGGGGTCGAGCATCAGTTTGATCTCACCCGTCCCATTTTCGATTCCACCGTGTGGTCAGGTGTTGGCGGCCTTACCTACGCCTTTGCGGGTGGCAGCGAAATCGGCATCTCCGCGCGTTATCGCGAAATCGTGTCAAATGGCGTGAACCGAAACTCTAGGCAGTGGACCGGTGTGGTCAGCTACACCCATGGTCAGCGCATCGGCCCGGCCCGGCTGAGCGTGCATGTTGGGCATTCCACGCTGGATTTCGACCGCTACTTTGTGGGCCCCATTTCTGTACCAGAGGGACGTGTCGACAGCTCCTGGTTTGGGGAGATATCGGCGACCATTGATGCGGCCAGCTACATGGGCTTTGTGCCCGTCGTCTCCCTGCGCTCGGAGCAAAGCCGCTCCAACATCAGCCGGTTCGACGTGGAACAGACCGGCGTGACCCTCGGCATCCGCTCCGAATTCTAAACAGCTCTGTGATTGCCCCTCGACAGAGCGCGGATGCGCTTTATCCTTGCAAGACAAGCAATTCGGAGGCGCACATGGACGTGAAATATCTGCACACAATGGTTCGGGTAAAGGACCTGGAGGCGTCCATGCGCTTCTACGCTCTTTTGGGCCTCAAGGAAACGCGCCGCTATGACAATGAGGGCGGGCGATTTTCTTTGATTTTCATGGCACCAGAGGGTCAAGAAGACTGCCCGGTGGAGCTGACCTATAACTGGGATGGTGACGATGCCCTGCCCAGTGACAGCCGCCATTTCGGGCACTTGGCCTATAGCGTGGGCAACATCTACGAGATGTGCCAGCATTTGATGGACAATGGCGTGACGATCAATCGACCGCCGCGTGACGGGCGCATGGCCTTTGTGCGCAGCCCCGACAACATCTCGGTTGAGCTTTTGCAGGCCGGGGATGCCCTGCCCCCGGCAGAGCCTTGGACCAGCATGGACAATATCGGCCATTGGTAAGAGCGGCGCTCCTTCTTTCGGCGATGCTCTGGGGCTCAATGGCACAGGCTCAGGCATCGTCTTGCCGGCTCGCCCTGGTGCTGGCCATCGATGTGTCCTCATCGGTGGATGAAGCGGAATATACACTTCAAAAGAACGGCTTGGCCGCCGCACTTGATGCGCCACATGTACGGGATGCCATCCTGTTTGGTGGTGAGGGCTATGTGGCGCTGGCCGTCTATGAATGGAGTGGGTTTGGCCAGCAAGTGCTGCAGCTCGATTGGCAGATCCTGGGTTCTCAAGGGGATATAGATCGCGCGGCTGTGGCGCTGTCGCAGATGGAGCGCAGCCACGATGACTTTCCAACCTCCATCGGCCCCGCCCTTGGATATGGGGCGCAACTTTTGGCGCGCGGTCCGTTGTGTGAGCGGCAGGTGATCGATGTCTCAGGCGACGGCGTCAACAATGACCGCTACGGCCCGCGTGAGGCCTACCGACACTTCAAACTGGGCAATGTGACGGTCAACGGGCTGGTCATTCTTGGCGATGATCCAGAGGTGGCCGACTACTACCTGACCGAGGTTCTGCACGGCACGCGGGCTTTCATGATCACCGCCCGCGGCTACGCAGAGTTCCAAGATGCCATGACGCGCAAACTCTACCGCGAGGTCAGTGATCTGGTGCTGGGCCAGATCGCCCCGTCGGCTGAGGCGGATGACGGATGACCCGGGCGGGCCTTTCCATGGCGCTCATAGCGCTTTTGGCCTTTGCCGCCCCGGCTTTGGCGCAATGTCGTCAGGCGCTGGCCTTGGGGCTCGATGTGTCGGGGTCTGTGGATGCGACCGAGTATCGGTTGCAACTGGATGGCGTGGCGCGCGCTTTGCTGGATGATGGGGTGGCAGATGCGTTTCTGATCATGCCGGATGCGCCTGTGCGCCTGATGGTGTTTGAATGGAGCGCGCGCTTGCATCAACGCCAGATCATCGGATGGACAGAGATCCGGTCGCGCGACGATCTGGCTCAGGTGGCAGAGCGCCTTTTGACCACGCGCGCGGCGAATGTCGAAAACCCCTCAACGGCGATCGGTGCGGCGATGCTCTACGGGGTCAAAGAGTTGCAGGCGCAGGTGGGATGTTGGCAAAAAACGCTCGATATCTCAGGGGACGGGCCTGCAAATATCGGGTTACACCCGCAAGATATCACGCCCGAGGCCACAGGCGATGTTGTGATCAACGGTTTGGTGATCGGGCCGGACGGCCCGGCCAATATCAACAAGAACCGTCACAACCTGAGAACGCTGATGGAGTACTACGAGGCCTATGTGCTGCGCGGCTTTGGCGCCTTTGGCGAACCCGCGCAGGACTACTTGGATTTTGAACGCGCGATGCGCCGAAAACTGATCCGAGAGCTGCAACCCGCAACGGTGTCCACCCTCCCCTTTGCGCCCGAGCGCGGTGACACGGCGAAGAAGATGACAGTGGCCCATCCAGGCTAAGCGAGACGCGCCCGAAGGAAGCGACGAGCGGACCCGCCGCGATCCCCGGGTTAAAGGTCAGTATATATAGCGGATTTGATCCGTCCAATACCGCTCCACCCGGCGCAAAGAGCTGTTGATCTGATCGATCCCATCGGCGCCCAGAACACCATTGCTTTGCAAGCCTTCGGCGTGGCCCGCAAACAAAGTGCCCACCACATCCCGAATGTTGCGGCCCTTTTCCGTCAGCCGCACGCGTACGGATCTGCGGTCAATCTCGCATCGCTGGTGGTGCATGTATCCCATTTCCACCAGCTTCTTGAGATTGTAGCTGACATTGCTGCCTTGGTAATACCCGCGAGATTTCAACTCTCCGGCCGTGACCTCATTATCGCCGATATTGAACAAGAGCAGCGCTTGAACCGCGTTGATCTCCAACACGTTGAGGCGCTCAAACTCATCCTTGATCACATCCAATAGCAAGCGGTGTAGCCGCTCCACCAAAGCCAACGAGTCCAGATATCCGGACATGAAGCTCTGCTGCTCCGCCGACATCACGGGGGGATTGTGCAAACTCATTATAAACTCCGTGCAAAAACTGCTCGAAGTTGTCATAGATCGAAAAGGCCCAAGATTGGGTAAACGTAAGGCAGACGCATAAAATGCAAACTAAACGGCGGGTTTGTCCAACTGCCCTGCGTTTGCCACCTGCGAGATATCCGCGATCAACTCAATGTACATCGGCGGTGCACCCACCTGCCCTGTGACCCATTGCAAAAGGTCCTGATCGTTTTCCGACAAAAGCCCGTCATAGAGGTCCAGATCCGCCTCATTCAAAGATGTCAGCCGCGCCTCAGCAAACCGCGTCAGAATGATATCCATCTCTTTGATGCCGCGGCGCATTGACCGCATGTGAAGGCGCTTTAGGCGATGTTCCGGCGTTTCCCGTGTCATGCGCCTACGCGACCCCCTGTCCTGCAACCGTGTCCTGCAACCGTGTACGCAGCGCTTTTTCAAGACGCCCCAACCGGTCGGAAGAGCGTGACAACTGGGCCCGAATATCGCGAATTTCCAAAAGCAAATCCTGCACATCGCCCGGCGTTTCCAAAACGTCATCGGGCGCGTCAATGCCATCGCCCTCGCCCGTCAGCAACCAGCTCAGCGACACGTTCAGAATTCCCGCCAGCATTTGCAGTTTGTTGGCGCGCGGCTCATTGAAATCATCTTCCCAGGATTTCAGCGTGGTCAGTTTCACGCCCAGGCGCTTGGCCAAGTCCGACTGGCTCATGCCAGCCTGTTCGCGCGCTCCGGCCAACCGATCCCCAAAGGTTGTGGCAGCAGGATCGTACCAGTCTTCTTTCAATTGGGCGGTCATTTTTCGTCCTTTCGGCGCAAATGGGTTTACATCTATCTTTGGCTCCGCTTTGTCAGCGGTATCTATTCATTCCAAAGCCACGTCCAACCGGAGCGCGACATGATTGACCTATCCACGACACTTTCGCGCGTGAAACCCTCTCCCACGGTCGCGATATCAACTCTCGCGATGGAATTGAAGGCCGCGGGACAAGATGTCATTTCCCTTGGCGCCGGTGAGCCGGATTTCGCCACGCCGGAAAACATTCGAGAGGCTGGAAAACGCGCCATTGACGACGGCCACACCCGTTACACCGCGCCCGATGGCATTCCCGAACTGAAACAGGCCATTTGCGCCAAGTTCAAACGCGACAACGGGCTGACCTACAGCCCCAGGCAGATCAGCGTTGGCACCGGTGGCAAGCAGATACTCTATAATGCCTTCATGGCCACGCTGAACCCCGGGGATGAAGTTGTCATCCCCGCGCCCTATTGGGTCAGCTACCCCGACATGGTGCTTTTGGCAGGCGGCGAACCGGTGATCGCGGAGACCTCGCTTCAGACGTCTTTCAAACTGACACCGCAAGCCCTTGAGGACGCCATCACGCCCAAAACCCGGTGGTTCATCTTCAACTCCCCCTCCAACCCCACCGGCGCGGGGTACACTTGGGAGGAGCTCAAGGCCCTGACAGATGTGCTGATGCGCCATCCTCATGTCGCCGTGCTCACAGATGATATGTACGAGCATCTGGCCTATGACGATTTCAAATTCTGCACCCCGGCAGAGGTTGAGCCACAGCTTTATGAGCGCACTCTCACTGTCAATGGGGTCTCCAAGGCCTATGCGATGACCGGGTGGCGCATCGGATATGCGGGCGGGCCGGAGCATGTCATCGCGGCCATGCGCAAAGTTCAGTCGCAATCGACATCCAACCCCTGTTCCGTCAGCCAATGGGCGGCGGTGGAGGCCTTGAACGGCCCACAGGATTTCATCGCGCCCAACAATGTCATGTTCACACGGCGCAGAGATCTGGTCGTCAAGGCCCTCAACGCGATCCCCGGCATCACCTGTCCGACGCCAGAGGGGGCATTCTATGTCTACCCGTTCATCTCTGGGCTCATTGGCAAAACCTCTGCCGGGGGGGCGTTGATCGACAGTGACGAGGCCTTCGCCACAGCCCTCTTGGAAGAGCAAGGCGTAGCCGTCGTCTTTGGCGCGGCATTTGGACTATCGCCCGCGTTTCGGGTCAGCTACGCTACATCTGACGAGGCGTTGAGCGAGGCCTGCGCGCGCATAACGCGCTTTTGCGAAGGGCTGAGGTAAGGTACGAGGACCCATGTCCGACGATTTGCCAGAGTACTATTTCCGGGTGCGCGAGAACGGGGCGTTCGTGTTTCACGTGGACACGACCAACCGTCAGGCGCGGATCGAGATGGACCAGATCGCGGTCGTCAATATCAAGAACGGTCAGATCAAGCCCCATGGGGATCGCGACCTCACTGAAAAGGATATGACGGTCATTCAGGATTGGATGGCCGACCGGGTGGAAACCTTGGCCCGCCGCGATATTGAGGATATCCATCGCGCGGTGGATTACCTCAATATGACCACCCACTGGGCGCAGTCCAAGGCGGATGAGGATCAGGTGGAACAGGTCACCGACGCGCTTTTGCTGGCCATGCATGATCTGCGCGGCGTCTTGGTGCGCAAAAAGGCCGAACGTCTTTTGAAAGAACGCGCCAACAGCTAGCTTGCGCGGACTAAAGCGTGCGAGACTGCCCGCAAGGGCGGACGAGCCAGCGTTCAGACACCCAGATCGCGAAACACCCCCGGCAGCGCCTCGGGCAAATCCTCGGCAATGAGCCCTGGCCCAAAGGCCCGTGCGCATTCCACATGCAACCACGCCGCCGTCTCTGCCGCCTGCATCGGGCTGAACCCACGCGCCAAAAGCCCGGTGACGAACCCCGCGAGCACATCGCCGGATCCGGCCGTGGCCAGCCAGGGTGCCGCGCGGTCATAATGGGCCGAATTGATCGAACACCGCCCATCCGGGGCGGCAATCACCGTATCGGGCCCTTTAAAGAGCACCACACACCCCGCCCGCTTCGCCGCCGCCCGCGTCGCATCCACCTTGGAATAGGCCGGGCCTTTGGTGGGCGTGGCATTGAGCTTTTCCGCAATGTCCGGAAAGAGCCGCGCAAACTCGCCCCCGTGCGGCGTCAACACACAATTCTCATGGAGCATCCCAAACAGCGCCTCAGGCTCTCCTTCAAATGCCGACAACGCATCCGCATCCAACACAACATGCAACCCGCCCCGGACTTGATCCGGGGCCTCGCCAGTTGAGGCCCCGGATCGGGGTCCGGGGCGGGTGTCCTTCAAAACCACCTCAACCAACCCTCTCGCCCGCTCAAGCGCCCACACCGGCCCCAAACACCCCGCATTGATCCGCTTGTCCGCGAGAACCGAAGCCACCTCATCCTCCGTCCCCGCCCGCTTGAGCATGATCGAAGTCACCTGGCTTGCCACCTCCATCTGCGCCGCCCCCGGCACACCCAGTGTCACCAGCCCGGCCCCAATCCTCAGCGCCCCCCGCGCCGCCAACCGCGCCGCCCCGGTTTTGCCAGAACCACCCGCCAGAACAAAGGAATGGCCATTGCCAAACTTATTGTTTGCCAGCTTGCGCAGCCCGCCGAATGCAAACTCATTGGGGTCCATGAAACGAAAAGGTTCAGGCAGTTTTTCGGCATATACGGTAAAAACTGCCTCATCTCTTTTGGTGTAGCCTTTGTAAGACCCGCGTAGGTCTTTGAACGGGTCACGCAAAGACAAACCTATATCCACGGTCACGAACTGATTGGAATAGTGCGGCCCTTGCTCCAGGAGATGACCACGCTTTGGAAGGTGAAATGTCACGGCCAAGTCGCAACCAACCGCAAAATTCGTCTCAGTTCTCGGGGTCTTGATCAATGGTTTGCCACTGTCGGCACAAAGCCCTGTAGGCAAGTCAATCGAAACCAACCTGTGGTCGTCACAAGAGAACGCCAACGCTATGAGCGCATCATACAACACGCCCTTGGGTTGCCTGAAAGTTCCGGTTCCAAACAGCGCATCGAAGACAACATCGGCGCCCCAACTATTGGGCGTCCACCATGTTTCATTAGATTTCACTAAGTCGGCCACGCTCTCATAATTCACCCGCGCGTCGGGCCGCAGCCTCGACGCATCTCCATAGAGAAACACCTCCACCTCCCAGCCCCATTCTTTGAGAAGCCGCGCAACCACAAAGCCGTCGCCGCCATTGTTGCCTGGCCCGCACAACACCACCGCCTTATGTGGGGCCGCAGCCAACTCGGGCCATTCTTCAAACACCGCCTCCACAACGCCCCGGCCTGCGCGTTCCATCAGCTCCAGGCCTGTCACCTCGCCGGCCTCGATTGCCGCTTGTTCGATGGCTCGCATCTGGGCCGCGGTGAGCAATTCTGTCATGGCTCAAAGCCCTCCGATTCACTTTCGCTCAATCCGTCAGCGATTTGCATAAATTTTAAGCAACGTGAAAAACCGCCTGCGCAATCCCTCTCTGCGGAACCCTATACGATTGTACACGGTTAACAGAAATGGTCTCTCGCCGTGCAGAAATACGCGCAAGGAGGATGGCACGTGAAAAAGATCGAAGCGATCATCAAGCCTTTCAAACTCGACGAAGTGAAGGAAGCTCTTCAGGAAATCGGGGTGCAGGGGCTCTCTGTCATCGAAGTTAAGGGCTTTGGCCGCCAGAAGGGCCATACCGAGCTCTACCGCGGTGCAGAATATGTGGTCGACTTCCTTCCCAAGGTCAAAATTGACGTCGTTCTCGACGATGATCAGGTGGACGCGGCGATCGATGCAATCACAGCGGCGGCCAAGACCGACAAAATCGGCGACGGCAAGATCTTTGTCAGCCCGGTTGAACAAGCCATCCGTATTCGAACCGGTGAGGCCGGACCAGACGCGCTCTGACAGCGCATTTAATTCACTAACCCACTCCAAAAGAGCCAAGGGGACTACATCATGAGCGCAAAAGACCTGCTCAAACCCAATGCGGACGAAGACGTCGAATACGTCGACATCCGCTTCACCGACCCGCGCGGCAAGCTGCAGCACGTGACCGTCATGGCCGATCAGGTCGATGAAGACTTCCTGGACGAAGGGTTCATGTTTGACGGATCATCCATCGCGGGCTGGAAGAGCATTGAAGCTTCCGACATGAAGCTGATGCCCGACACGACGAGCGGCTATATCGATCCGTTCTACGCGGAAAAAACGCTCTGCGTGCATTGCTCAATCGTGGAGCCGGACACGGGCGAGGCCTATAACCGCGACCCCCGTGGTACAGCGCAAAAGGCCGAAGCCTATCTCAAGGCGTCCGGCATCGGTGATGCGGCCTACATGGGCCCTGAGGCGGAATTTTTCCTTTTTGACGATGTGCGCTTCTCCACCTCGATCAACAAAGTGTCCTATGAAGTGGATGCGCTTGACGCGTCCTGGAACACGGACACTGAGTACGAGATGGGCAACACAGGCCACCGTCCGGGCGTCAAAGGCGGCTACTTCCCCGTGAACCCGATTGATGACGGTCAGGACATCCGCTCTGAAATGCTCTCGACCATGAAGCGTCTGGGCATGAAAGTGGACAAGCACCACCACGAGGTGGCCTCGTGTCAGCACGAGCTTGGCCTGATTTTTGACAGCCTCACCAAACAGGGTGACGAGCTGCAGAAATACAAATACGTCATCCACAACGTGGCGCAGGCCTATGGCAAATCGGCGACGTTCATGCCTAAGCCCATCGCGGGTGACAACGGCACCGGCATGCACGTGAACATGTCCATCTGGAAAGACGGCAAGCCGCTCTTTGCCGGCGACAAATACGCCGATCTGAGCCAGGAGGCGCTTTACTTCATTGGTGGCGTTCTCAAGCACGCCAAGGCGCTGAACGCCTTCACCAACCCATCCACGAACTCTTACAAGCGTCTGATCCCGGGCTTCGAGGCACCGGTTCTGCGCGCTTACTCTGCACGCAACCGCTCGGGCTGCGTTCGGATCCCGTGGACGGAGAGCCCCAAGGCCAAGCGTGTTGAGGCCCGCTTCCCCGATCCTTCGGCGAACCCCTACCTCTGCTTTGCAGCGCTGTTGATGGCGGGTCTTGACGGCATCACCAACAAGATCGACCCCGGTGAGGCGATGGACAAGAACCTCTATGACCTGCCGGCAGAAGAGCTGGAAGGCATTCCAACCGTCTGTGGATCCTTGCGCGAAGCGATCGAAGAGCTTCAAGCCGATCACGAGTTCCTGCTCGCCGGTGACGTGTTCGACAAAGACCAGATCGACGGCTACATCGAGCTCAAGATGGAAGAAATCGAGGCGTATGAACACACGCCGCACCCGATGGAATTCCAGATGTATTACAGCTGCTGATCCGCAGCTGAGACCAAAACATCAGACTTGGGGCGTCTTCGGGCGCCCCTTTGTCATTTGGCGGTTTTGTGGTGCGGTCGTGACGGCCACAAGGCGGGGATGCCCCCGAAAACGGTCAAAACAGCTTGGAAAACCTGATCGCAACCGCCGGAAATTCATGCGTTGCGCGACAGGCAGGTCACGAGGCGGTTGCCCCATTCGTTCCAAATTTGAAACATACTGAGCCCTCACTTTGCTGCCATTTTACGAAAATGAACCCGGTAAGCACCGCTGAGAGGGTCGAACATGGCAAACGAGTTGACATGGGGAAAGGCCGGACTGGTCTTTTTGGAGGATCGCGACATCGATATTGTCGCGACAGCCAACCATGTGGCCAGCGGGTTTGAGGCCATGGGCCATACTCTGACGGGTGTGCATATCCTGTCAGACACCAGCGCCCAGATCAGCACGGACAGCCATGACCTGACGCTGGACCTGCGCGACACCGTGTCGTCTGACCTGCTGTCAGAGCCAGGGCAGACCTGGCTGTGTGTCAAACTGGCGGGCAACTGTACGGGCAAAGCCTCACAATTTGCCACAGACGCGATACTTGCCCGGTGCCTTCAAACGTTGAACGCCACGCTCTGCCCGGATTTTGTCCAGTGGAAGGACGCGAACTTTCTATTGCCGAGCGACAGGTTCGCCACGGCCACGCAATGTGAAGAGGTCTCGACCCCTGATCATACGGCGGTCACCGATACCGGATCGCTGCAGACCCTCCCGGATGTTGAGACGACGCACATGGTGCTGCAAGATCGATTGAGCAACCACGATCCGGACATCTTTGATTGCCAGTCTGCGCCAGAGCGTCTTCGCGAGATGTTCTCAGATGGGTGGGTTGATCCTGCTGTCCTCGCAGCTGAAGAAGCTGCCGAAGCGCACGCGCGTGAAATGGAGGACATCGAAGAGGCCGCGCCGCTGCGTTTGTCCGCCTGGTTTTTCTCATTTGCGGTGCTTCTGTTCGCTTTGCCGGTCGGTGTCGCCTTGTTGATCGTGAATATCGCAAAAGGCGAAAACCTGCGGTTATCGTCGCAAACCGCAGCATTGACTGGGGTTTTTGTCGCCTTCCAATCCATGGGAACCACGGCCAACGCGATGGCCGCATTGCAGCAATTTGTGCAGTAGCGATCAGGTTTTTCGCCTGTTCCGACCCACTGAACCTATATTCAGGACCGCATTGATCCTAAATCAACGACAGTCCCTGCCTTAAAAGATGCAATTTTCCATGAATCCGCCCCAATTTGTCCCAACAACGTTCAGATTTTCTTAGTTAATTGGGTTTGTCGCTCCCCTGAGAAGGTATTGGACACATGACACCGCAAAGCTATGGATCCGTCGTTGCAATGGAATTCAAGGCCCGTCCCAGCGTTTCGTTTGAGGACATTGTCGAAGAGTTCGACGTTGCATTCCAGATGGTTGATTCCCAAAGCCGCTCCCTGACCTGGGAGCGTGAAGACACAGCCATCATCGATCGCGACTATGTGCGCGTCGCGATGGGGTGGCTTCCGTCCAAGAGCAAAGGCCAGCCATGGCATCTGATCATCGCAGTGGGCTCATCCCCTGACGAGGACCTGACAAAGATTGAAATGTCCTCATACGATTTTCTGGCTGACCGCAGCCTGTACCTCACCAATTAATTTTTGCGGTCCACGGCCGTGTTGCGGGGCGACGCGAGCCAACCGGTTGGAAAACCCTTGATCGACACGCTGTTTGATCTTCTTCGCGCCGACACCGCGGACCTGCCCGGCGACACCGATGCGCCAGAGGATGTGATCCGCGAAGACGAAGAAGCCGATTACGCGGATATGGTCGACGCGCTGCTGCCCCCGTGGGAGCGTGACGACACCAAAGAGGTCTACTCAAAGGCTGTGTTTGATCAGGCTGAAGCCAAAATGGTGGAGCGCAACGCGCGCTTCCAGTTTGGGCAAAGTGAGTGCTCTGAACCGATGCGGCTGACCATTCATACGCTGGCTCTGTCGATGTGCCTTTACGTGCCACCGCTCGGTGCGGCGATGTTTGCCTACACAATGATGCGCGACATCTTCCCCGTGGCGGCATCCGCGCTCTGACGCATCAGCGGTAGGCCTCTGCATGGGCTGCAAAAATCTGGCGCAGATCGCCGCTATCTTGTGGTCCGTTGAGAATGCGCACAGGCCGCCCATCGGGGTCCATCAGCATCAGTGTGACATGCGGCTGCCCATGGCGGGCCGCAAACGCGCCCCCCTCATCCGTTTTCACATTGGCCACCACGTAGTCCAGCTCTGACGCATCAAACCCCTTGAGCGCTTTGCGCGTCTCTTTTTGCAATGCCGTGCAGAGCGCACAATTGGGATCATGGATTTGCACCACGGTCGGCACGCCCTGCCCCACCCGGCTGATGTCTTGCTCATGGGCCGTGGCGCGCACGGCTGTGACGGCAAAAACCGATCCTCCGCCCACCACTGCCACGCCAATCAGCAGTTTGGCCGTGCCTGTCAAAACGCGACGACGCCCGATATCCGGGGCGGTTTGCGCGTCGACGGGTTTCGGCTGAGCTTTGCGTTTTTGCGGTTTGTTGCGCTTCTTTTTCATGGCCCCACGTCTTTCCCTCTCCCAATAAGGGAAGGGTAGCACGTGATCCGGCCAGACTGCGGTCACTTGGGCGTGAGGATCACTCTGCTGCTTTGAGCGGGCCACCACCGGGCCGGTCATCCAAGACGCGCTTGAGATCGTCCAGCCCCGGCGCCTCATCTCCTGTTTCGCTGGCATAGGGGCCAGCGGGCATTGCGCCATCATCCCAGATCAGCTCAGAGCCTTGGGTCGCACGCGCCTGCCGACGCAGCGCCCAATCCCGGGCGGCCGCACTGGTCCGCCCAAGGGAGAGCCGCTCCAAAAGGTTGGCGATCCAAAGGACATAGGTCGTGGCCCAGATCCGCATGGCCAGCATCGAAGGCGTGAAGATCAGCGTGAGACCCGTGGCCACGCCCAGACCGAACACCACCGCCGTCGCCAATTGCTTCCACCAGAGCGCGGTCGGGCTATCGACAGTGTAGCCGCCATCGGCAAAATTCAGGCTGAGCCCAAACATCATCGGTGCCAGACCCGCCATCGTGGTGATCGTGGTCAAGAGAACCGGCCGGATCCGCGCCTCTGCGGTGCGGGTGATGGCCTCTGTTCGGGGCATGTAGCGGCTGTATTCCTGAAAGGTGTCGATCAGCACGATATTGTTGTTCACCACGATCCCGGCCAACGCCACGATCCCCGTCCCGGTCATGATGATGGAAAACGGTTGCTGCATCACCAGCATGCCGACCAGAACCCCTGTGGTCGACAAGATCACGGCAAGCAGCACCAAAACAGCATTGTAGACGGAGTTGAATTGCGCCAGCAAAATGATGAACATCAGCCCAAGCGCCCCAAGGAACGCCTGGCTGAGGAAAGCGCCGGATTCTTCTTGATCCTCGGTGTCCCCAGTCCATTCCCAGTTCACACCGTCGGGCACAACGCCGCTTTCAAGCCATTTGGTCAGCTCGGCGATCCGTTCGTTGGGGTTGATGGCCACTTCCGTTTCGCGACCACTGTCATCCACGACCGTCTTGGTCAGGCCGGCCTCAACATCCGCCTTGATGTCAAAATACCGGCTTTGATTGATCCGGTCGATCTGGTCGCGCCCGCGCACCGCCTGCCATGTGACAAAGTTGGAAAGCGGCACCAGCCCCTCTTGCGTGCGCACTTTCAGCGTGTCGAGCGTGGACAACAGCCGGTCTTCCTCAGGCAGGCGCACACGGATATCAATCTCATCCTCGGACGTGGGCACGCGCATCGTGTCCAGCATCAAGCCGCGCGTGACCAACTGCACCATCGCGCCCACAAGCCCCACATCGGCACCAAAGCGGCCGGCAGCTTCGGTATCCACATCCACTTGGAAATCAATTACCGGCAGGGGCAGGCTATCTTCCACCTGGATCATGCCCAAAGTGTCATCGAATTGCGCCCGCGCCAGCTCGGTAAAGTCATAAAGCGCGTCCGGGTCATTGCCCGTGAGGCGCAGATGCACGGGCTTGGCGGCGGCTGGGCCTTGATCCACGGAAATGATCTGCACCCTGAGGCCAGGAAGCTGCTCAGCCACCTTGCGGATCTCTTCCAGCGTGCGGTTGCCGTCGGCCGACGATGCGGTGACCGAGCGTTGCACCTCATATCCAAGCACAGGAATGGTGAACCATGTCTCAAGTTGCTGCGGACGGTCCTCCCATTTGATCAGCTCGAACTGGACCTGGCCGATCGTGTCGATGGGCGGATCAAGCCCGCCTGTATTGTTGTTGAGCCCGCCTTCTCCGGCGAAGGCAAAGACGGAATCGACATTGGGATGGGCGCGCACCACGTCTTCGACGTCGCGGACCAATTCGTCCTTTTGCTCAATCGACAGGTTCCCGCGGGCCAGCACATAGGCCAGGGCGTTTTCCGGTTCAGATTCCACAAAGAATTCAACGCCGCGGTTGTTGTTGGTAAAATACATGGCCACTGAGCCGACAAAGACGAACACAAAGCAGCAGGCCAAAATGGGTGCGATGGGGTTCGATGCAATCAGGTGGATGAACCAGCCAAACGGCGTGCGCTGATGGCCGGCATGCACCCGTGTGGGCCGCTCTGACAGGACTTTGGTCTTGAGCCATGCAAAGCCCAGACCCACCCGTTTGAACACCGCCATGAGCGCAAGCAATGCGGTCACCGCCCCCGCCAAGGCCAACGCGCCCAGCATCACGGCGCCCAGGATCATGCCGAACACGGCCACAAGCGTGGGGATCACAGAGCCCAGAATACTTGTGCTGTCCATCGCACCAAAGCTGTCTCCCGCCGCCCCAAGCGCCACGGGCAACAACGACCCTGCCGCGCCCAGCGCGACCACGGCCAGACCCAAAAGGGCGATGTGCCAAGGCCAGAACAGGCGCGCAATCTGTTGAATGCGGGTGTTGAACCACTTCTCCAGACGGCCCGTGACCCCGCCCATCACAGGCAGGTAAACGAGGGCGACGAGCAAGGACGCAGACAGCACGAAAATGAGCGTGAAGGGCAGCATCTTCATGAACTGCCCCGGCACGCCCGGCCAGAAAAGCATGGGCAGGAAGGCGCAAAGCGTTGTGGCCGTTGAGCTGACCACCGGCCAGAACATGCGCTTGGCCGCGCTGACATAGGCCTGCATCGGGCCTTCGCCCTCAGCGATTTTCTTGTCAGCATATTCGACGACCACGATGGCCCCATCGACCAGCATCCCAACCGCCAGGATAAGACCAAACATGACGATGTTTGAAATGGCCACGCCCATGATTGCCAACAGCGCAAAACATAGCAGGAACGAGGTGGGAATGGCAAAACCGACCAAAAGCGCGGGCCGGATTCCAAGTGCGGCGAGGGTCACGATCATAACCAGCGCAATGGCCGTCAACACCGAGCCTTCGAGCTGTTTGACCATGCTGTCAATCACGCGGGACTGGTCGATTGAGGTGTCCAAGGTTACCGCGACCTTGAGCTGTTCCGGCCAGGCCTGTTCGGCCTGAGCAATCGTTTCCTTGATCAAGGCGGCGGTGTCGATGATGTTAAAGCCCTTGCGCTTGACCACCTGGAGGGCGATCGTCGGCTCCCCATCAAAGCGGGCGGTGCCAACGCGGTCCTCAAAGGTCGAATTGATCCGGGCCAGATCGCCCAGCGTGATCACCCGGTCGCCGTTTGTTTTGATCGGCAGCGCGTAGATGTCTTCTGTGGTTTTGAAATTCGATCGCATGGTGATCGAAAACGCCCCGCCGGCATTGTCCACCTCGCCCGAGGCCACCAGCACGTTGTTGTTTTGGACCGTGGTGATCAGCTCCGTCGCGGTGACGTTGTAGGATTCAAGGCGCAGCGGATCGATCAGGATTTCCACCATCTCTTCGCGGTCCCCCGCGATCCCGGCCTCCAGCACCGCATCCAGCGTTTCCAACTCATCCTGCAAATCGCGCGCCAATCGGGCCAGCGTCCGCTCTGGCACGTCACCGGACAAGGTCACGATGATCATCGGAAAGGTGCTGAAATTAAGCTCTTCCAGCGAATAGGTCTCGGCACCTTCGGGAAATTCGGCTTCGGCCTTGGTCATGGCGTCGCGTACATCGGCCATGATCTGGGTCTTGTCCCAGCCAAACTCGAACTCCATGCCGATCCCAGCATAGTTTTCCGCCGCCGTCCCCCAGAGCGTTTTCAGCCCGTCGAGATCGGCCAGTTCGGTCTCCATGACCTTGACCAGTTGATCCTCACTGTCCTCCGCCGAAATCCCTGGAAAGACGACCGAGACAAAGAGCGCCGGGATCTCGATATCCGGCTCACCCTCCTTGGGCAGGTTCACATAGGCCAGGGACCCCGCAAGGATCGACAGAACGATAAAGGCAATGACCATCCGCGCCCGGGACGCGGCCCAGTCGACGATGCCGATCATTGTCCGACCTCCTGCAGATGTGGTTTCACCTCAACACCGTCTTTGACGAATTCCTGACCGATGACGATGACCTGCGCCTCGTCCGGCAGACCAGACAGCCACATGCCGGTGGGCGTGTCACGGACAAGATCGACCGGGAAGAACTCCACGATATTGCTGTCACCCACCGTGCGCACGCCCAGCTCTCCATTATCGTTGAGGGTCAGCGCCGAAGGCGGCAGCAAGTGACCTGTCGTGCCTTGGCCTGCAATGGCAATTTCAGCCGTTTGACCATCCCGCAGGCGCAAAACTTCGTTGGGCACCTCTATCTCAACGCGGAATGTGCGCGTGGTCATGTCGGCGCCACGCGAGATAAAGACCACCTCGCCCTCTACCGTTTCACCGGAAGCTAGTTTGCCCTGCGCCGCTGCGCCCATCTCAACCATAGACACCTGGGTTTCAGGGACAAAGCCCACCAGCATGATCGGGTTGAGCTGAATGATCGTGGCGCAGAGGCTGCCATCTTGCAAAAGACTTCCCAACTCCGCGCTATCGCTTTCCAGCAAACCGGAAAACGGCGCTCTGATCTGCAAACGCGAGATTTCTTTTTCCGCGCTGTCCACCATCGCCTGTGCACTTTGACGGCCCGCACGTGCGGCCTCAATGCCGGCGGCCACGCTTTCAAGGCCAGACTCAGCCGCTTTCAACCCGGCCTCGGCACTGACCACCGCCGCCTCTGCCCCGCGCACGGCGGCCTCTGTCGCGGCCACACGGGTCGTGGAGGCAAAACCGTTATTGCTCAGCTGTGAGGCGGCATTGGCGTTGATCTCCGCCTCCGCGAGGCGCGATTGCGCCTCTGTCACGCGTGCTTTGGCTTCTGTCACGCGGGCTTGCGCCTCAGGCACGCGCGCCTCCGCCTCGGGCAGGCGTGCCGCCGATTCCGCCAATCTTGCCTTGGCTTCGGCCAGCAAGGATTGCCGCACCCCGGGGTCCAATTCGCAGATCAAATCGCCCGCTTCCACGAACGCCCCTTTGCGCAAAGGATCAGAGACGACCTGTCCTGTGGTTTCGGCGCGCAGTTCCACTTCGCGGTCAGCTTCGGTCTGACCCCGCACCTGAACCGCCTGATCCAGAACCCGAGCCACGGAATTGACCACAATCACGCCGACGACGCCGTTTTGGTCATCGGCCTGTGCGCCTGCTGAGGTTTCGGTTTCGGAACTGTCAGTGTCGCCTTGGGCCGCAGAGGCCGTCACTTGATCACGCTGAAATACAAACATGTAAATCAACGCCATAACCACGACGGCTGCGATGATCGGAAACAAGCGCATTTGGTAACTTTCTGTTCAAAGCGGCCCGCATTGCCGCGTCGGCGCACCTTTTGCAAGTGGTTACAGCGCAACATGCTGAACTGTCCAGTTTAGATTACGCCTATGAGCGAGGGTTTGCAAGGCCAGGACCGGGTCCGCGGCCCCTTGGCACTGCCCACGCGAACCGGTAAGAGGGCCCCATAGAAAAGAGGGTCGAGCCCGTGAGCGATACTGACAGTTTCATTGAAGAGGTGACCGAAGAGGTCCGCCGCGAGAAGCTTTTCAAGATGGTCAAGCGCTATGGCTGGATCGTGGTCCTGCTGGTGCTTTTGCTGGTTGGTGGTGCCACGTGGAACGAGATAAACAAGGCCTCTGTCCGCGCTGACGCGGAAAATTTCGGTGACTCTGTTCTATCCGCGCTCAGTTCAGAGGACCGCGCGGATCGGGCAGATGCACTCACAACGCTTGAGGCGCCGACACCGGGTGCCGATGCGATGCTCAAACTGCTGACCGCGGCCGAGCTCAGCGCAGAAAACCCGGGCGAGGCAGCGCAAAACCTGCTGACACTTTCTGACAGGTCCGACATTCCGCTGATCTATCGCCAGGTGGCCACGCTGAAGGCGGTGATGATCCCGGATGCCGGGCTGGACCCGTCCGAACGGCGCACCCGGCTCGAAGATCTGGCTTTGACGGGTGGTTTGATGCGGCTTTTGGCCGGTGAACAATTGGCCATGCTTGAGATTGAAGAAGGCACGCCCGATGCGGCGATATCGCGCCTGCAAGAGCTTTATGTCGATGCAGAAGCGTCCCAGGGCTTGCGCGAACGCGTGAGAGGCGTGATTGTGGCGCTAGGTGGTGACCTGCCCGAGTAGATCCACAATGGGCGCGTTTGAGCAGGATATTGAGGAGCAAAGATCGTGAAAAAACATGCACTGATTTTTGGGATGATGGGCGTCTTGCTGGCCGCGGCCTGCGAAAAGAAAGAGGCGGTCCTGACCGGTGAACGCGAAGGCGTACGGTCAATCCTCGACAATACAGGCGAAGATTCCCTGGCCTCGGCCCAAGCGCCAGAGGCGGCACCGCCCCTCAACCTGCCGGCGACACGCGCCAACACGGCCTGGACGCAATCGATTGCCACGCCGCGCACGCGCACAGCCCACCCTGCCCTTGGCTCTGCGCCGCAACTGATCTGGTCGGTTGATATTGGCGAAGGCGACGGGCGGCGCAACCGCATCACCGCTGACCCGATTGTCTCTGGCGGGCGGATCTTTACGCTGGATGCCACGGCCAAGGTCACGGCCGTGTCCACAAGCGGCGCCGTGGTCTGGACCCGCGATCTGACACCGCCAAATGACAATAGCGGCGACGGCAGCGGCGGTGGCATGGCCTTTAGCAATGGCAAGCTGTACGTCTCCTCCGGTTTTGGCCTTTTGACCGCGCTGGACGCCAATACCGGGCAAGAGATCTGGCAGCAGAACTTGCGCACAACCGGCACCGGCAGCCCGACGATTTTTGGCGATCTTGTCTATCTCGTCTCTGGCGATGAGGTCGGCTGGGCCATCGATGCAGCCAATGGCCGGATCCGCTGGCAAATCGCAGGCACACCCAATGCCAACAACGTGCTGGGCGCCCCTGCGCCGGCGGTCTCTGACAAGTATGTCGTCTTTGCCTTTGGCTCGGGCGAGGTACGGGGTGCTTTCCGCAAAGGCGGCTTGCGCCGGTGGGATGCTCAGGTCCGTGGCAGCCGCGCCGGGTTTTCTTCGGGCAGCGTCAGCGACATCACATCCGATCCTGTGATCGACGGTCGCCGCGTCTATGTGGGCAGCCATTCTGGCCGCACCGTGGCGCTAGACCTCGAAAACGGGGAACGCATCTGGACGGCACCGGATGGTCCGCTCAACCCGGTCTGGCCTGCGGGCGACTCGATTTTCATGATCTCGGATCGCAATGAGCTGCTGCGCCTATCGGCCCGCGATGGCAGCCGCCTCTGGGGCAAAGCCTTGCCGCTGTTCACCAATGCCAAACCGCGCAAGCAAAATGAAATCTACGCCCATCACGGCCCGATCATCGCGGGCGGACGGCTTATCATTGTGTCCAATGACGGGCAAATGCGCACGTATAACCCGCAAAATGGTCAACTGCTCAGTGAGTTGCCCATGCCGGCCGGGGCCACCACAAACCCGGTTGTGGCGGGCAATACGCTGTACATCGTCTCGACCAAAGGTCAGTTGATGGCTTTTCGCTAAGAGCAATCTGCGCTAAGGCCGCGTCACAATCGCGGAGCATCTTATGAGCTTTTCCCTCGCCATCGTGGGGCGGCCCAATGTGGGCAAGTCCACGCTGTTCAATCGCCTTGTGGGCAAGCGCCTGGCCCTGGTCGACGACCAGCCGGGCGTGACGCGTGACCTGCGCGAAGGCAATGCGCGTCTGGGGGATCTGCGCTTTACGGTGATCGACACAGCGGGACTGGAAGAAGTGACCGACCAGTCATTGGAAGGCCGGATGCGGCGGCTCACGGAGCGGGCGGTGGATATGGCCGATATCTGCTTGTTCATGGTGGATGCCCGCGTCGGCATCACGCCCTCTGATCAGATGTTCGCCGAGATCCTGCGCAAGCGCGCCGACCATGTGATTGTGGCCGCCAATAAATCCGAAGGCTCCGCCGCCGATGCCGGTGTGATTGAGGCCTATTCCCTGGGCTTGGGCGAGCCTGTGCGCCTGTCTGCCGAACATGGCGAAGGGATGAATGAGCTCTATTCCCTGCTCATGCCCTTGGCCGATGCGTTTGCAGACCGGGCAGAGGCCGAGGCGCCGCAGACGGACGTCGCGATTGACGAAGACGATACAGAATACCGCCAACCCACCGCGGCGCGACCGATGCAAATTGCTGTGGTCGGGCGGCCAAATGCTGGCAAGTCCACGCTGGTCAATCAGATCCTGGGCGAGGATCGCCTGCTCACCGGACCAGAGGCCGGGATCACCCGAGATGCGATCTCATTGCAGCTGGATTGGGACGGTCTGCCGATCCGCATTTTTGACACTGCCGGCATCCGCAAAAAGGCCAAGGTGCAGGAAAAGGTGGAAAAGCTGTCGGTCGCCGATGGCCTACGCGCAGTGAAATTTGCCGAAGTCGTGGTCGTCTTGCTCGATGCCGCCATACCCTTTGAGCAGCAGGATCTGCGCATCGCGGACTTGGCAGAGCGGGAAGGCCGCGCCGTGGTTGTGGCCGTGAACAAATGGGACATTGAGCAAGAGAAACAAGAAAAGCTGCGCGATCTCAAAGAGGCTTTCGCCCGCTTGCTCCCACAGTTGCGCGGTGCGCCGCTGATCACCGTATCCGCCAAGACAGGGCGCGGCATAGACCGCCTGCGCGCCGCCGTCGAAGACGCCTATCGCGTCTGGAACACCCGGGTCAGCACGGCCAAGCTCAACCGTTGGCTCACCGGCATGTTAGAGGCGCATCCGCCCCCTGCCCCTGGCGGGCGTCGGATCAAACTGCGCTACATGACCCAGGCCAAGACGCGGCCGCCCGGATTTGTGGTGATGTGTTCGAACCCCGACAAACTGTCAGAGAGCTATTCGCGCTATCTGGTGAACGGGTTGCGTGATGATTTTGACATGCCGGGCACGCCGATCCGCCTGCACATGCGCTCTCAGGCGGACAAGAACCCCTATAAATCCAAGAAAAAATCGACGCCATCGCGCCTGCGCAAACATGTGGGCAAAGCTTTGCCGCCGAAACGCTAGGCGACCTGCGGATTTTTGCAGGAAACGCGGCAGGCGCCGCCAATTGATGCCATCACTTGAGCGGAACGCAGCCGGCTTGAGTTGCAGAATGTTGAAAAAAGTTCACACTGATATTTCATAGTAGACAGGTTTTTTGCCATATCTACGGCACACATATGGGACGTTGCTGATGCTTACCATTCGTGAGTACACCAAACAATTTGCCCGCAAAAGTGACGCCCTCGGGGGGCTCAGTTTATTTGCCAGCTTCGCCACCTATGCCACCGCACTGACGCTGGGGGCCTCGTTTGTCGACCACGTGTGGCTGAGCGTGCCCATGATTGTCGTGCTGGCCTTCGCCTCTGTCCGGCTCTACGTGCTGCAACATGATTGCGGGCACTACTCGCTTTTCAAAACGCGTGCGTGGAATGACTGGGCGGGCTACGCCATATCGGTGGTGTCCCTCACGCCCTACCGGGTCATGCAGTACAATCACAACCTGCATCATGCCCATCTCGGCGATCTGGAGCATCGCGAAACCACCGAAGTGTTCACGATGACCAAGCGTGAATACGAGGAAGCGAGCTTGGTCCGGCGTGCCGCCTACCGGATTTATCGCAACCCGGTGGTGATGCTGTCCCTGGGGGGGAGCTACGCGTATTTCATCGCATATCGTTGGCCCGTGAACACCCGGCAGGTCGGTGTGACCGGGGTCGTGATCCACAACCTGCTGGTCTTTGGATATGTCTGGCTCGTCTGGGCGACATTGGGGGGGCCGGGATTGATCGTTCTGGGAACAAGCGCTGTGCTGGCCGGGGTGATCGGGGTCTTCCTGGTGTACCTGCAGCACAATTTTGAGGACACGTATTGGGATCGCAAACCCAATCATGAGTTCCACAAGGCCACGCTGGAGGGGTCAAGCTCGCTCGATCTTGGCCATTGGTGGGATATCGGCACAGGCAACATCGCCTATCACGACCTACACCATTTCGCGCCGGGCATCCCATCCTACCGACTGCGCAAATGTCAGGCCAACCTGCCGGAGCATCTGCGCACAAAACATGTGATCCGCTGGCCCGAGGCGATCGCAAGCTTTCGGTTGAAGCTCTGGGACGAAGAGACGCACAAGATGGTCCCTTTCGCGCCGCCTCGAAGTGCCAGCATGGTGGCCGCAGAGTAGGCAGCCCGTAAGAACCCGAGTCATTCACTCGCCTACTTTCTTGATCCGCTGGCGCGCTGTTGTTATCCCACGGGGTGGCGGCCATGCGACCCGTCGGGCAAGAACAACAAGGCGGCCGCTGGTGAGCGACATCCCAAAACTGGAACTGCGCCATCTGACGCGCCGATTTGACGGGCGCGGCGTGGTCAACGACGTGTCTTTCAGCGTCGCTGCAGGTGAGGTCACGTGCCTTTTGGGGCCGTCGGGGTGCGGCAAATCCACCACCTTGCACATGATCGCAGGCATTGAGCGGCCCGATGAAGGCGACATTCTCGTGGATGGCAAAGTGATCTCAAACCAGAATACGCACCTGCCGCCCGAAGAGCGCCATATCGGGTTCATGTTCCAGGATTTTGCGCTGTTTCCCCATTTGCGCGTGGCGGAAAACGTGGGCTTTGGCCTGACCGGGGACAAAGCCGCCGCACGTGCCCGCGTCGCAGACCTTTTGGAACGGGTCGGGCTTTCGACCTATCATAGCGCCTACCCGCATGAGCTGTCAGGTGGCGAACAACAGCGTGTGGCGCTGGCACGGGCACTGGCGCCGCGCCCCAGTATCATGCTGATGGATGAGCCGTTCTCAGGCCTCGACAACCGTTTGCGCGACGGGATCCGTGATGAGACACTGGCGATCCTGCGCAGCGAAGGCACCGCCGTCTTGCTGGTCACCCACGAACCCGAAGAAGCGATGCGCATGGCCGACCGGATCGCGCTGATGCGCGCGGGCACCATTGTGCAGGACGGCACGCCGTATCAACTCTACAGCCATCCCACGGATCGCAACGCCATGGCGTTTTTCAGCGACATCAACATCGTGACCGGCACGGTGTCTGGGGGCGAGGTCACAACGCAGTTTGGCCGCTTTGCCGCCCCAGGGCTTGGTGACGGCGAGAGGGCCGAGGTTGTGATCCGACCGCAGCATATGCGCGTGGAGTTCTACCGCGGTGGCCATGCCCCAAGTGCGACCGACACCCATGGCACAGCCGTCGAAGGCGTGTTGGAGCGGGCGCGCTTCATGGGCACGTCCAGCCTTCTGGAACTGCGGGTTGACGATCAGGACGGGCTTTTTCGGGCAACCTTGCCTGGCGTCGCGATCCCGGCACCCGGCACCCGGTTCTGGCTGACCCTGCCAAGAGCCCGGAGTTTTGTCTTTCCCGCGCAGTGAGCACGAACGCTGCGTTAACCTTGCGGCAGGCTGAAATCCCACGCACATTGACAGAACGGGAGAAAAAGGAGGGTCCTCGCCCAACACGGCGCGGATCGCGGGAGGACAGCCATGAAATTTTCAACCACGGATGACGCGCGCAAATTTGAGCGAGACATGCCTTGGGAGGACCGCGAAAAACCGGTCACGCTTTACCAGATGCTGCGCCAGACGCGCGACAAGCATCCCAACCACAAGGCCATGAGTTTTCAACTGACCTCGGGCGCCTCCGACCCCGCGCAGACCCTAACCTGGAGCCAGTTTCACGATCAGGTCTGTCAGGCCGCGAACCTCTTTCGCGACCTCGGCATCGGGGAACAGGACGTGGTGGCGTTTATCCTGCCCAACTGTCTGGAAACCGCTGTCGCCATGATCGGTGGGATGGTCGCGGGCATCGCCAACCCGATCAATCCATTGTTGGAACCCGACCAGATCAGCGCGATCCTGCGTGAGACCGACGCCAAGGTGGTCGTGTCCCTGCGCGCCTTCCCGAAAACGGATCTGGCTGAGAAAACCGCCGAGGCCCTCAAGGACGCGCCCAATGTCAAAACCGTGCTTGAGATTGCCCCTGACAACTTCGATGGGACTCGCCAAGTTTTTAGGAACGC
>ERZ1740070.220-NODE-220-length-40332-cov-5.641334_pt1 | contig 40332 bp, 42 predicted proteins | sample MGYA00581734_ERZ1740070 | MGnify/ENA primary metagenome ERZ1740070 (study PRJEB43018, sample SAMN04849744) | marine metagenome | isolation source: floating plastic debris | place: Pacific Ocean | collected 2008-09-01 | study: EMG produced TPA metagenomics assembly... | reverse complement strand
ACGAGATCGGGACGGGTGACTGGAGTTCAGACGTGTGTCTTCCGATCTCGGATGTAACAGGCTCGGGCTCTGGTTGAGGTTCCGAATGAGGCTCCGCAACAGACACCGGCTCGGGCTCCGGTTCTGAGACAGGCGCGGGTTGAGGCTCTGGCACAGGTTCAGCGGCGACCTCTGGTTCTGGCGTTGGGGCGACCGGCTCCTCGATCGCTGCGGGCTCGGGCTGGACGTCTGGTGCTTCTTCCGTCCCGCCATCCTCAACAATCGCATCCAAGCCTTCTTCGATCTTCGAAGAAGATTTAAACAACCGCTCTTTGAGTTTTTTGAAAAATGCCATTCCCGGCGCCCTCCGGCCTTCTTTCCTTTCACGTATATCGCGTGCGAGGCGGATGGAAGCCTGTATGGGGCAAACAGACACCTACATAGGCCACTTCGCGAATCGGATTCGCGCAGTCGCGGCGCAACAATGGCCGCGATTTGGGCCAATTTTGCGACCTAGGCACAACCCTTGATGGACGCGGGCGAACTTGACTTAATCCAGGATAGCAAAATCACCGTTTCCCTTAACCGCGTTTCCGAATTCCCTCCAAATCAAGGTCAGCGCCCGTATCTTTGACGTCTGCTTTTTCATGTCCCCCGCCTGGGATCTGCCTGACCGATGTTGATGTTTGCGATTGTGACAATTGCGCCATGTGTTTTGGTGGCCGCCGCCGCGCTGTTTGGCGGGGCGTGGGCATGGGTCGCACTGGTCTACATGACGGCGCTCGTGGCCTCCATGGACCGCCTGATCGCGGCCACCTCAGGTAACTCCGATCCGGAGGCGGAGTTTCCCGCCAGCACCGCACTGCTGGTGCTGCTTGGCCTCGCTCATGTCGCACTCTTGGCAGCGGCGATGTGGGGCGTGGCAGGCCCCAGCGGTCTGAACATGTCAGAGCGCGTGGCCTTGGGCGCGGGTGTGGGGCTGATTTTCGGGCAAATATCGCACCCTGTGGCACATGAATTGATCCACAAACAATCGCGCTGGCTGCGGTGGTTGGGGCAGTGCATTTATACGTCCCTGCTCGCCGGGCATCACGCCAGCGCACATGTTCTGATCCATCACATCCATGTCGGCAGTGACCGGGATCCCAATTCCGCACCGCGTGGAGAGCACTTTTACCGCTACATGTCGCGGGTCACGCGGCATTCTTTTCGTATTGCGCTGGAATTGGAAACCGCGCGGCGCACGCGGGCCGGAAAGCCCGTCTATCGCCATCCCTTTGTGCTCTATGTCGGGGGTGGTTTGGCCTTGACCTGCGCCGTTGCAGCCGTGTTTGGCGGCCTCGGCCTGTTGGCGTTTTTGTCGATCATCGCCCATGCACAGGTTCAAATCCTGATGTCTGATTACGTCCAACATTACGGATTGCGGCGGATCACCCTGCCGGACGGGCGGTTGGAGCCTGTGGGCGTGCAGCACTTGTGGAATGCCCCGGATGTGTTTTCTTCGGTGCTGAAGGTGAATGCACCGCGCCATTCGGACCACCATGTCGCCCCGCATCGCGCCTTTCCGGCCTTACAACTCAATCCCCAAGAGATGCCTTATCTGCCATATCCATTGCCTGTGATGGGGGTGATCGCGCTGTTTCCGAAAATCTGGTTTAGATTGATGAACCCGCTTTGCGATCACTGGCAGGCGACGCCGGACCAGACTGGCAAAACCCAGCCGGTGGCGCTCAGGGCGCGGCGAAATAGCCGTGGTCAGGCCGGGGCGCATCTGGCACACTCAACCCATGCGCAGACATCCACCTCTTTTATGTCTTCTGGCCCTGAGCTTCCTCGCTGATCCCGCATGGGCAGTGAACGGCCAGGAATTTGACGATTACACGCTGGGAAAAACCTTCTACTTTGCCTCGGATGGGGAACCATACGGCGCTGAAGAATACCTTCCAAACCGCCGGGTTCGTTGGACTTTTCTGGACGGTAAGTGCAAGGAAGGCGAATGGTACGAAGAAGGTGAGCTGATCTGTTTTGTGTATGAAGATCAACCCGTGCCGCAATGCTGGAGCTTTGAGATCAGCGCGGGCGGACTGACCGCGCGATTTGAGAACAACCCCAATCAGACCCAGCTTTATGAAGTGCGCCAGAGCCCGGAACCGCTCATGTGTCTTGGGCCGGAAGTGGGTGTGTAATCAGGCACTTGCGGCTGAGAGCTCACACCCTTCGTCAAAGGCGATTGCACGGGTTCAAACCATCCCGCCAAGCCGCTCAAAATGAGATGTTGAGCGCAAAGTTATCCACAGTTGTGGCTACTTACTTTAGAAAATCCGCTTTACCGCCTGGCAACCCACATCAAAACAATGACCCCTGATCCGGTGCAGGCTTTGAAGCTGATTTCTGCGGCTTCGGTTTTGCGCCAGCGCCGCCAATCTGCAACCGCCCATCGGCGAACTGCACTTCGAGTTGAGAGGCTTTTTTGGCCGCTGCCTGCGTCGTGACAACCTCACCATCGCCGCGGATGACGGCATAGCCACGTTGCAATGTCGCCTCGTAACCCACTGTTTGGCGAAGCCTTTCCAGACCACTCAACCGATCAGACCACCGCTCTGTCTGTCGCGTGGCGGCTTTGGTCATGCGTGCAAGAATGTCGTCCAAGTCCTTTGATTTGCGTGCAAGATCGCGCTTGAGCGCATCAAGGTTTAAACCACGCGCGGCGTTGTCCAAGCGCCGTCGGTCCGCCTCAACCCCTCGGCGCAAAAGGCTGGGTCGCAATGCCCCGGACCTCTCCGATAGGTGCATCCGACGCCGCTCCACCCCGCGTATCAGCGCGTTGGGCAAACGGTCCGCCCAGATATCCAACCTCTGACGCGGCGTATCAAGTAACGCATCCGCGCGTGGCAAGGCGCGGGACAAATCGGTCACCCGCTGCCTGCGCGTTTTGATCCCGCCTGTCAGCGCCGCCGACAGACGCGCCTCCTGCCCATCCAGCCAGGCGAGCAAATCCAGCCGCACCGGGACCGACATTTCCGCCGCCGCCGTGGGTGTCGGCGCGCGCTGATCGGCTGCCAAATCGATCAATGTCGTGTCTGTTTCATGCCCCACGGCAGAAATCAGCGGAATGTCCGAGGCCGCCGCCGCGCGCACAACGCTTTCCTCATTGAACCCCCAAAGATCCTCGACCGAACCACCACCCCGCGCCACGATCAGCAAATCGGGTCGCGGCAACGCGCCTCCAGGTGTGAGCGCGTTGAAACCTTCTATGGCGCGCGTGACCTCGGGCGCGCATTTTTCGCCCTGCACGGCGACCGGCCAGATCAGCACCTTGCGCGGGAATCGATCCCGTAAACGATGCAGAATGTCTCGGATCACAGCACCCTGAGGCGAGGTCACAACGCCAATGATATCAGGCAGGTAGGGAATGGGCCGCTTGCGCGCGGGATCAAACACTCCTTCTGCGGTCAGCGCCTTTTTTCGCTTCTCCAAAAGCGCCATCAACGCGCCCTCACCGGCCACTGCGACCTGTTGCGCGTTAAGGGAAAACTTGGATTGAAAACCCGAAGCCGTCATGCGGCCTTCAGCGACCACTTCCATGCCTTCTTCGGGCATGATGCCGAGGCCGGGAACCTGCCCTTTCCATGTCATGCAGGACAGGACATTGCGTTCGTCCTTGAGGTCAAAATAGAGATGGCCGGACCGGGCCAACACGACGCGCCCCACCTCTCCGCGCACGCGCACCCAGCCCAATTCGCCTTCGACCAGCTTTTTGACCGCGCCTGCGATCTCTCCGACGGAAAACTCCGGGGTGTTTGATCCGGGCATGGGATCGTCGATCAGGTCGGACATATGGCTCACCTTGTAACTGCCTCGCCCCAACTCTAGAACGCTCCGCAGGTCAGGCCAAGCGGGGAGCGAGCCCATGAACATTCTCATTCTAGGTGGCGGCGGTCGCGAACATGCTTTGGCCTGGGCGGTGAAGCAAAACCCCAAATGTGACAAGCTGATTGTGGCCCCGGGAAATGCAGGGATCGCGCAGATTGCAGAATGCGCCGATCTCGACATTATGGATGGCGCGGCGGTGGTGCAGTTTTGCGATGCCAATGCTGTGGAATTCGTGATTGTGGGACCGGAGGCACCGCTTGCCGTGGGGGTGGCGGACCGTCTGCGTGACGCCGGGCTTTTGGTGTTTGGCCCAAGCCAGGAGGCCGCGCGCCTTGAGGCGTCCAAGCATTTCACCAAGGAGGTGTGCGATGCCGCCGGTGCGCCCACGGCGGCCTATGGTCATTTCACCGATGCGGACACGGCAAAGGCCTATGTAGAGGCTGAGGGCGCGCCGATTGTGATCAAGGCCGATGGGTTGGCCGCCGGCAAAGGCGTGATCATTGCAGAAACTGTGCAAGAGGCCAAAGCGGCGATCGACGACATGTTTTCAGGCGCCTTCGGCGGCGCGGGCGCGGAAGTCGTGATTGAAGAGTTCATGGAAGGCGAAGAGGCATCTTTCTTCGTGCTCTGCGATGGCGAGACAGCGCTGCCCATTGGCACGGCCCAAGATCACAAACGAATCGGCGAAGGTGACACGGGGCCCAACACAGGCGGGATGGGAGCCTATTCTCCGGCACCTGTTTTGACATCAGATATTGCCGATAAAGCCTTGAATTTGATTGTGAAACCCACACTCACTGAAATGGCTGCGCGCGGCACCCCTTATCAAGGCGTGCTCTATGCCGGGTTGATGATCAAGGACGGTGCCCCGCGCCTGGTCGAATACAATGTGCGCTTTGGCGATCCGGAATGTCAGGTCTTGATGATGCGTCTCGGGGCGCAGGTGCTTGATCTGCTGCAATCCTGCGCGGAAGGACGGCTCGACGAGGCACAGGTCAACTGGGCCGAAGATCACGCGATGACCGTGGTAATGGCCGCGGAAGGCTATCCCGGCAGCTATGCGAAGGGCGCACGGATCGGTGGACTGGAGGATCTGCCCGAGGACAGCATGCATGTGATGTTCCACGCGGGCACCGCGCTAGAGGACGGCCAAGTGGTCTCCGCCGGGGGGCGTGTTCTGAACGCGACGGCGCGCGGGTCAAGCCTGCGCGAAGCGGCTGACCGTGCCTACGCCCTTGTGGACGGGGTGGATTGGCCCGGGTCAGCGGTGCGTCGGGACATTGGATGGCGGGCGCTTTAACTGGCCGCCCACCTCACAAAACTGCTTCTTTTCAGCACCGTAGGTCCAAAACCTCATCCAACGCCGCGCGGTCCGTTCTGAAGCCGTTTGCAGGGTGGTCCAGATCTTCGTAGCCGAAAGAGATCGCGCAGAGCACCATACGATCCTCGCCCAAGTCGAAATGACTGCGAATGAAATCCGGATAGGCGGCGACCGAGGCTTGCGCAATCGTGGCGACGCCAAGACTGGTTGCGGCCATCATGAAACTCGTGACAAACCCGCCGCAATCCAGCGCGCCGTATGGTCCAAGGGCAGCCTCGGAATGCACAATCGCCACATGGGGCGCATCGAACAGCGCGTAGTTGCGATCGCTTTGCGCAGCGCGGCCTTTGCGATCGTCCCGTGCGATACCGACAGCCTCGTAGAGTTGATAGCCGCAAGTTCTGCGCCGATCACCATACACGCCCGGATATCCCGCGGGCCAGTCAAAATCCGGTTTTGGATCAGAGGTTTGCGCAGTACTCTTCAACCCTGCACGGAACGCATCCGTTGCGGCCCCTTGCGTGACCGTTATTTGCCAGGGCTGCGCATTGCACCAAGACGGGGTCTTGCCTGCGGTTCGGACAATGCGCTCAATGATATCGGCCGGAACAGGGTCCGGCTTGAAACCGCGGCAGGAATATCGCCTGTCAAACACGGCCTCCAGCGTGTCGATCTGAGACATCACACCGCCCCTTGATTGAGCGCGACAACATACCCAACGCCCGCGGCGATGAGGATGCCGATGACAACAGCAATTGCGATCTTGATGGCGGACCAGGGCCGTTCCCCTTGCACCCGACCCGTACGCCCGTTGACGACAAAGCGGTAGGTTTTGCCGTTATACTTGTACGCGGCCAGCCAGACAGGCAGCAGGATATGCTTGAAGGTCACGTCCTTAACGCTTGTATTCACGGAATGAATCCGCTGTCGATCACCCCCGATATCAAACCGCACGTCACGCGCAATGACGCGATCCATATGGGCGCGGGCTTCCTTAAATCCATCCTCTAGTTCAACCTGATAGCCCTCAGCCCGAAAACCCGCGAGGAACTCGGGGCTATAGGGTTCCAACGCGCTGAGATCCCAAGGCTCCAACGCGTCGGTGTAGCGTTTGGGGAGGGTTTTAGACGCGAGCACGAGCACGTCATCAAAGAACCGCGCCACCCGACCGGAGACCCCCCGCCAGCGCACCTTGGAAACCCGCACGCGCTCTTGTTTGCCATTGCGCGTCACGGTCTTGGTTTCATAGTACACCGTCCCACGCTCGCCACGATAGCTGGATTTCGTATCCGCATCAAACGTCCAGTAAGGAACGTAAATTCCCTGCATTTTTCGACCCTTACGGGCGTATTCTTGAAGCCCACTGGGCGCAAACCAAAGCCGCCCGAGCCATTCCGTCATCGCCGTGCGCGCCGCGCGTTCCTCTAGCGCGAAGGGCAACACAGCCTTGGGCTTGATATGGCGATGGGGCCCGGTGTCTGTGACCACTGGCGTGGCGCAGAACGGGCATTCGGCGGCATGGGTGTTGGCGTCAAATTCAAACTGCGCGGAACAATTGTGACAGGTGACCACCTGGGTTTCTTCGATCTCGGCATCGTCAAGCTGGCCTGTCAGCGCGGATTGGAAATCCAGCTCACGAATGGTGCCCTCCCATGGCGTGGCCTGCGCCATGTCTTGGGTATTGCCGCAATGATCGCACACCAGCCGTGAAGCCACGGGATCAAAGCGGAAATCTGCTCCGCAATTGTCGCAAGGAAAGCGGTGCTCTTGAACCGGGGCGTCGGTGGCTTGGTCAGAGGGGGCCATAGCGGTCAGGACCTATAGGGTTACGCCCCGGGCGGTGGCGGCGGCAGAACGGTGAAAAGCTGCGCCAATTCCTGCACATCTTCGGCTTTGAGCCAACCATCCTGCCCGGCGGTCCAGACATAGGTTTCGCGGGTCAGCTTGCCTTCGGTGGCCATGCGCCCCAACGCCGCTTTGGAATAAGGTCCATGGGTTTTGCCGTTTTCAGCAACATGCCAGACATGTTCGACCGGAGGCGGCGGCGGCGGGGCTGCGGCGGCGGGTTGAACGCCGGCTTGCGCGCCCCCCGCCTGAGCCCCCCATGGCCCTTGGCTCATCTGGTTTGCCATTGCCATTCCCATCCCCATGCCAAGCCCCGCGCCGATGCCTTCGCCCGCGCCACTTCCAGGTGTCTTGGCAGCCGCGGTCATGGCCTCTGCGGCAGAATATTGGGTGAATTTGCCTAGATCACCGGCGAGGCCCATGGAGGTACGCTTATCAAGCGCCTCTTCAACTGCGGGCGGTAGAGATATGTTTTCAATGTAGAATTCCGGGATAGATAGGCCATATTCCGCCACCACACCAGAGATTTCCGCCGCAATCAATTTGCCCAGATCCGCTGTGTTCGCCGCCATGTCGAGGACCGGAATGCCCGAGCCCGCAATGATCCGCGAAAAGCTTTGCACGATGATGTTGCGCACCTGATAGCTGATTTCATCCATGGTGAATTCACCATCCGTGCCGACGATCTCCGTCAGGAAACGGGCCGGATCAACGACGCGCACACTATACGTCCCAAAGGCGCGAATGCGGGTCGGGCCGAACTCTGGATCGCGCAGCATGATGGGGTTTTTCGTGCCCCATTTCAGGTCATTGAACCGCGTCGTGTTGACGAAATAAATCTCGGATTTGAAGGGCGATTTGAAGCCGTGATCCCAATGCTGAAGCGTGGTCATGATCGGCATGTTGTTGGTCTCGAGCATGTAGAGCCCTGGCGTGAAGACATCCGCCAACTGCCCTTCATGCACGAACACAGCCGCTTGACCCTCACGAACCGTCAGCTTGGCCCCATACTTGATCTCATGGCCTTGCCGTTCGAACCGCCAGACCATGGTATCGCGCGTGTCATCGACCCAATGGATGACATCGATGAACTGGCCGGAGAGGAAGTCAAAAATACTCATGAGAGAGGCTCCTTACATGTCATATCTGCCCGGGCTGACCCTCCAGGATCCGCTTGATCAGCGGGCGGGCCTGGTTCAGCGTCATGCCGGGTTTGAGGCTGGGATGATAAAGCAGGCGCAGCAGTTCTTCGTCATGCGACGTCAGAAGAGCGAACTCTTCATCATCATTGAAAATTGAGGGGCGCGCCTGGGCACTGTCATTACGCAAGCCAAGGCCCTGAGCCAATTCTTCGTGAACGCATCCCTGCACCATAGGTTCGGGCAATTCTGCGCGGATCAGCACGATCCCCTTGTAGATCTTCGACTCCGCGGCCGGTTCGGAAAAGGTGACCACAAAGCAAAGCGTCTTTCGGCTGAGGTTACGAACGATGTTGATGGAGGCCTCACTTAGGTTTGGCTCCAACTCGCGAAAGCGGGCGATGGTGTCATCCTTATCGTCAATGCCCGCGACCAAAACATGCATATTGGCGTTTGCACTGGTCGTAGAAATCGGATGGCCTGTGATCCGCGACAGGCGCTGCGCATAGCCCGCGACCAGACCGGGGATAACCTCTCGCTGTTCCAACGTGGTGTGTGCACCGAATTCGACAGCGATGCGGACTGGCCCTGTCCACTTGGCCATGCGGCCCGGCTCCCCGGAGGCCCGTTTCAGGCCTTGGCCCACCTCAAACTCATCGAAAAACGCGATCCGTTCAAAGTTTCGCGCCACATCCGCATTGGTGTAGGGCGTGTCAAACCCACCGCCATCCGTGCGCGACAGACCGCGTGTTTGAAAACTGCGCTGCAACCGCGCGTAATATTGCTGCAGCTCGACACTGCGCGCCGATGGCTCGGCCACGCGGGCTGACGTATCGAGGTCGGCAGGACGCGCCTGCGGGTTTGGGCCAGGATCAGGAAAAAGGTCGCAGGAGGCCAGCAGCAAAAGACCCGCCAAAACTGACCCCGCGCGCACCCCCTTTGCCCTTCGACCCGTCACCCCGATCAATGCCCCTTAGCTGGCAGGCACGGAGGAGGACGCGGTGTCACCCACCCCGTCGCGCCGTGCCTTGGCGGCCGCGAGCGTGTCACGCAGGTCGGCCTCCATTTTCTTGAGGTCTTCTTCGGCCGCTGCCCGGCGCGCTTTGCCTTCATCCGCGATCTGCAGACTTTCCTGAATGGTGCCGATCAGGTCCGCGTTGGCCTGCTTCACCGCTTCGATGTCAAAGACGCCGCGCTCCATCTCTTCGCGGATCATCTTATTGCTTTCGCGCAGGTTGGCCGCGTTGGCGGTCAGAAGCTCATTGGTCAGATCATTGGCATCGCGCACGGCCGCGGCGGCTTCAGCTGAACGTTGGATCGTAACCGCTTGGGCCAATTGGGTTTCCCAAAGCGGCACAGTGTTGACCAGGGTCGAGTTGATCTTGGTCACGAGGCTCTTGTCGTTTTCCTGCACGAGGCGGATCGACGGAAGCGATTGCATCGTCACCTGGCGCGTGAGTTTGAGATCATGCACCCGGCGCTCAAGGTCATCGCGCGCTGCACGCAGATCGCGCAACTCTTGGGCTTGCATCACCTGTTGCTCTTCTGGCGCCTTGGCCACCTGCTTTTCCTTGGCGGGAATGTCTTTTGCATCCAACTCGGCAATCTTGGCCTCACCCGCGGCGATGTAGAGGGCGAGCTCGTCGTAGAAGGCGAGCGTCTTGTCGTAGAGAATATCAAGCGATTTGATATCTTTAAGCAGGGTATGTTCATGTCCCAAAAGATCTTCGGTGATCTTGTCGATCTGGCTTTGGATCGTTTCAAACCGTGCGGTAAACTTGGCAAAAGGGGCTGCGCGACCCAGTAATTTTTCCCACCAGCTCCGCTCACGGCGCACATCCAGCTCAGAGACAGAAAACCCCCGGATTGTGCTGACAATGTTGCGCAAGCTGTCGCCCGCAGGTCCCACATCCTTGTTGCGCACCCCTTGCAGCATGGATTGCGAAATCGTCTGCAACTCCGCTTGTGCGCCCGACCCGAAAGCCACGATGGAGTTTGTATCGGTCATGTCGATCTCATCCATGCGCTTTTGGATGGCCGCCGTTTGCGTCTTGTTCGCCTTTTCCAGCGGCACAATCGCATTGGCCTCTACCGGTTCGGGCAAGATCACCTTGCTAACCTCTTCCACCTCGGCGAGCGTCGCTTCGGCCTTTTGACGAATACTGTCGGACATGTCCCTGTTCCTTCTTTAACGCGTACTTTCGGGGCGCAGCCCCTCTCTCTTCAACCGGTCGCGCAGCACTTCGATCTCCACTTCCAGATCGGTGGTATCATCATTGAGCAAACTGCGTGTCTTGGCTGTGAAATTTTCCTGCAAATCGTCCAGCAGGCCAAAATAATCTGTCCGCGCTTTGCCGTCGCGGGCATGGGCGTAGATATCGGCAAACTTGACCGTCGCGTCCCGCGCGCCTTGCAAATATACCGTCAGGTACTTGCGCGTAGTGGTCAGATCACGGGGATCCCCCTCAATCGTGCGCAACATGTCTCGCACGCTGGTCTGAAACTCGGCCACGCGGGTTTCTGACCCTCTGTCGCCAGCGCGTTTGACGGCATCTGACATCGCAGACAGCATGCTTTCCGCCTTGTCCACGGCGCGGGCCACGCGATCGGTCTGGAAGGTGTCGATGCCTTCCATACCCTTGTCTTTCATCGGGTCGAGGCCAAAGGCAAAACTGTGCAGGACCAGACCCACAATCCCGTAAATCACCGGCTCCACAATATCACCGCTGCCCGCATAGCCCGCGATGGCAAGCCCAGCCCCGGTCAGAACACTGCCCGCCAGCTTGCGGGGAAACCCCGGGCGGCGCGCCACTTTGCGCGCCTCGTAGGCTTCTTGCGCGATGATCCCGTCCCGCGTGAGCCAGGCCGCCAAAAGCAAAACCCCCAGCGCCACAAGGTTCAGTGCCAACCCCACAGGACCTGAGGTGAACGCCTGCCAGACAAGCGGCAGAGGCGCAAGAAAGAGCAGGTTGACCCGCCCGCCGGCCTTTGTGCGCACAGCGCCGCGATAGGCACCGGTGGGTTCCGATAGCGATTGATTGGCATCAGGGCTGTATTTGCCGCCGAATTTCTGCGCCATCACACGCCCCCCGCAACAGAGACGAACAGGATCAAAATGACGAGCAGAAAGAATGCAAGTTTTTGCAGGCCCGTGTCAGACATGGCGCGATTGTCCTCGTTAACCATCTGTAAGGTAAGCGATGATCCCCGTTCTTACTAGGGGAAACCTGAGGCAAACGCGTCATATCAGCGGCGCAAAACCGCGCCGGGGTTCATGATGCCGCCTGGGTCAAGGGCCTGTTTCAAAGCCCGCATGGCCGCCAACTTCACAGGATCGCCGTAGCGTTCCAAATCCTCGACCTTGAGACGCCCCACCCCGTGTTCTGCGCTGACGGACCCGCCAAGCGCGTGCACTTCGTCGTGCACGGTGCGTTTGATCGCATCGCGCAGGTCTGTGTAAGTGTTGCGGCTGCCGCCTTTGGGCGGGAACACGTTATAGTGCAGATTGCCGTCGCCCACATGGCCGAAACAGTTGATGCGAAACGGGCCGAGATGGGCCAGCGATGCGTTGGCTTTGGTGATGAACTCCGGGATCGCACTTAAGGGCACCGAGATGTCATGCGAACTGACCGACCCAATGCGGCGATTGGCCTCCGGTATTGTCTCCCGCACCGCCCAAAGCTCGGCCCGTTGCGCCTCAGACTGGGCGATGATGCCGTCCTGAACCAATCCGGCCTCAAAGGCTTGCGAAAAAAGTCCTTCCAGCGCGGTTGCCGGATCAAGGCCCTTGGCCAACCCAACATCAATCAAAACCATCCATTCCGGTTTGTCTTCAAAGGGTTGTTTCACATCTGGCAGAGCCTCGGACAGAAAATCAAGCCCCATGCGATGCATCAATTCAAAAGCGCTGATGCCCTCACCCAGATGGTCGCGCGCCATCGCCAGCAGGTTTAGCGCCGCCTCCGGCCCGGTCACCGACATCATCGCCGTGCCCTCAGAGGCCGGTTTTGGATGCAGCATCAATGCGGCGGCGGTGATGACCCCCAATGTGCCCTCGGACCCGATCAGCAGATTGCGCAGGTCATATCCCATATTGTCTTTTCGCAGACGCCGCAGCCCGTGCCATACCTGCCCGTCTGGCAGAACGGCCTCCAACCCCAAGCACAGGTCGCGCGCGTTTCCGTAGCGCAGCACATTGACCCCGCCCGCATTCGTGGCCAAAAGCCCGCCCACCCGCGCGCTGCCCTTGGCGGCAATGGTGAGGGGATAGAGCCGATCCGCCTCATCGGCTGCGGCATGCACATCCGCAAGGATCGCGCCCGCCTCGGCAATCAGGATGTTTTCTTGCGGGTAGACCGCGCGAATTCTGCTCATGCGTTCGAGGCTCAGAAGGATCGGCGCGGGACCGTCACTGGCAATTTGGCCGCCCACAAGCCCGGTACCGCCACCGTAAGGCACCACCGGCACCCGGGCCTCAGCGGCCAATTGGAGCAGGGCTGAGACCTCTTCCACGGTTTGCGGAGCAACGAGCACCCCGGCCTGACCGGCCCAACGTCCGCGCGGCTCTTCGAGATAGCCTGCAGACACATTGCGAAACGCAGGCGCAGGAAGCGCCGCGCGCAGCTTTGCGATCAGGGCATCATCAACAGGGTTAAGCGGCATGAAAGACGGCGGTCACTGGGTTGATATCATTCAAAAAGGCTTCTGAGGCCTTTGAGAGCTTCATCCTCAATGGCGTCGCGCACAGCATCTTCCAGATCCTGACCTTCTTCAAGCTCCACGCCCAATTCTTTTTCCACCGTACGGCGCAGCTCATCTTGGGCTTGCTGCTCTAGCTCTTCGCGCTCCGCGGCCAGGTTCATTTCCACCGCTTTGGCCAGATCCGGCAAAATGCTCGGATTGCTCCAGGGGCCTTTGATCCGCACGGGAATGGCCAAGCCGGTGTTGTTCTCCCCTTCCAAAAGTTTGGGTGTGAACACGTAGTTGAGGTTGCGCGTGCCAAGACCGATCACACCCTTGCCATCGGCCTTGGCCAGCGGCAATTCCATGCGCAAATCATCATTGAAGAGCTTGCCGTTCTTCATGGTGAATGTTGCACCCATCGTGTCGAAAATCGTGGTGCCGCCGGTGATATCGCCTGAGCGCATCAGCCGATCAAGATCAATCCCCGCAATCACGCCACGCCCGGTTTTGACGGACCCATCCCCGCTCAGCGAATTCATGATTGCGTCCTGGGTTTGACCAACGCCGAGGAAATTGAGCGTCGCATCGGCCGTACCGGAAAACGTGTCGACCTCGGCCGCATCCGTCAGAAACGCCTCCATATCAATGTCTTGCACATCGAACTTGCCCCCAATCGACAGGCCGGAGCGGTTGTTGACCACAAACTGGCCTTTGATCACACCGTCATAGGCACGGACGTCTTGCAACTGAAACACAAGGCGGGATCGATCGAGCGTCAGTTTCGTTTTCGTGGCCCCCACTTGCAGATCGCCCAGGTCGATGCTGCTCGCGGTGAGCGCCACTTCGGCATTAAGGAGCGCCAAGGCCGAGGCATCGATGCGTTCGCGTGACCAACCTGTGTCTTGCCCCGCTGCCGCCTGACCACTTGCAGTGCTGTCCGCCCCGCCGCTGAGCGCTGCGAGATCCAGCGCGCCTGCGTCGATCTGTGCCGTCACTGCGGGCACTGCCCCCGCGAGGGAGACATCCACCGCACCGGTCATCCGGTTGCCACCCAAATCCAATATCAAGTCGCGCAGCGAAAGGCGTTGATCACTGGTGAACGTGACTTGGGTTTTGGCCTCAACCGCGCGGCCAAAACCCGGTGGCAGATCCGCGGGAGGTTGGCCCAAAGCGGCCATCGCCCGGTTCGTGTCAGAGATATCGGCGGTCAGTTGCCCGTCGGCTTGTCCATCCGCACTGGCGCGCCCCAGAAACGCAATGTCTGCGCCGGGCATCGAAATTTCAGCGGACACATCGCTGACCGCGCCGTCGATGAAATCGCCCACCCGATCGAGATATCCTGAGATCTCCACCGCCTCACCCGCCGGGCGCAGCGTGGCATCAAAGCTGGCACGGCCCTGATATTCCGGCCAGCGCAGATCAAACCGCATGCCGGTCATCTCCGTGCGTTCGCCGGTGGCGTGGTCGTCATAAATGAACGTGGCATCTTCAATCAGCGCACGATCGAGCGTGAGCGCCAGTCGAGAAGAGCGCGCCGGGGCGGCACCGTCAGACTGCCCCGAAGGCGCCACACCATCCACGCCCAATTCCCAATTCACGCGACCGTCGGCGGCCCGTTCCAGATGCACGCGCGGGCCCTGCGCCTCAAGGCCCGTGATCCGGATATCCCCGCCCCAAAGCGCTTGTGGTTCCACCCCGATCTTGAGACTTTCGGCCTCGAACATCGGCCCTTGATCGGACCACTCTGCGTTGGCAATGGTCACGGCGCCTGTGCTGACGCCCAATATAGGATAGAGGCTGATCGTGGTGTCACCCGACATGGTGACGGTGCGTCCGGTCAGGTTGGTGATTTGATCCGAGGCAAGTTTCGCGATCCGGTCACCCGGCAACATGAACACCGCCGCAACGAGGCCAATGCCCAAAATAACTACCAGTAAAAACGCCCGAACAACCCAACGCATGCTGCACCTCTTTTGCTTTTGGTGAGAGGGTATCGCGTTTGGGGACAGGGGTGAATCATATAATTTGCCCAGGGTCATTGTGATCGCGCTACAGGCGCTCAGACGATCCAAATCGAGGGACATTTGATGTATGCGGCACTGCTGATGAGTACAGTCTTTAGTTGAGGGACAAAACGTATTGAAATTCTGATTTCTAAAAGAAAAGGCAAAGTCTGAGGATAAAATAAAAATTTAGATCGTAATTTAGAAAACTTTTAAGACCGAAATGCCTCTGGTTGCCTTTGTGAAGTAAAACGTCGACCCGAGCCAGCTTGCGCCGGGCATTCTCAACTTCCCCCTGCAACCTCCTAGATTTAAACAAGAAATAGATACCGCTCAAAAGCAGCGAAACTTCGCGCATATCCAGCACAGCCACACGCGAGGCCAAATCAACGTGAAGATGTTGCTAGTTCCTTGCCCAACGCCCGGAAAATTAACACAATATTGTCCATGCACTGTCATTCTCCTGTCGTGGACCTGAGGCCTGATGGCGGGCAAGAGGTAGCCAGTTATGTCATATCCCGATTACACCCGTGCCGAACGCGTCGCTGACGCAGTGGTGCATGTGATCGGCGTCACCAGCGCCATCATTGGCGTGAGTGTGATCTTCTGGCTGTTTTCTGCTCGCATGGAATGGCCCACCTTTTTGGGCACGACGGTCTATGCCATCGCCTTGGTCGGCATGCTGACGGCCTCAGCCGCCTACCACATGGGGGCACACACATCCGCGCGTCCCATCCTGCGCCGGAGCGATCACGCAGCCATCTACGTTAAAATCGCAGCGACGTTCACGCCGTTGGCAATCCTGCTCAACTCCAAGTTCGGCTACATGGTCCTGGCGCTTGTCTGGGGCCTCGCGCTCACCGGGGCAGTGAACAAATTGCTGGCGGCGCGGGGCAAGATGTCGACCGGTTGGCTGCCACAAGTGGCACTTGGTTGGATCGGCGTGGCCTTGATGATCCCGCTTTTTGGTCATCTGCCGACGGTCAGCATTTGGTGCATCGTCGTGGGCGGTTTGACCTATACCGGCGCGGTGATCTTCTATTGCTGGGAATCGCTGCGCTTTTCCAACGCCATCTGGCACGCCTTCGTTCTCATCGCGACCGGGTGCCTTTTCATGGGCATATCAACAGCTCTGGCCGCCGCACTGGGCACCTAAAGAGCGCTTAGAGACCGGCCGCCACCCGTCGCACGGTCGCAATGCGTTCGGCATTTGGGGGATGCGTGCCGAGGAAGACATCGCCAGGATCAGGAATTTGCGTGAAAAACTCTGCCCCGCGCACGGGATCATATCCGGACCGTTTGGCAATCACCGTGCCCAGCGCATCGGCCTCAAGCTCAAAATCCTTGGAATAGGTCCGCGCGCCCACGCCCGCGCCCAGATCCAGCGCCGCCTCCACCGTGCCCGAGCCGGCCCCGGTCAGCGCGGCCAATCCCCCCAGCAAAATCGCGCCCGTTCGGGCGTTGTCCACTGTTTTGGGAATGTGTCCGGCGATGTGGTGGGCCGCTTCGTGGCTGAACACAAAGGCCAGTTCATCGGCATTGCGCACAGACGCGATCAGCGCGGTGTTGAACGCCAAGATGGGCCGCCCATCCCGATCCAGAGATTGAAACGCATTGGGCGGTTGATTGGGGCGCGTGTCCACCTGCACCAGAAAATCGCAATTGCCGCCCGGCAGCTGCTGTCGGCAAATGCCTTCGGCCACGGGCTCCACCCGCGCCACAACGGATTCGAAGCGCGCCACGGCATTTTGATCTGGCGTCGTGTTGACGGTCTGGGGTGGTGTGGATGGCCCTTGCGGGCTTTGCGTTGTGGCCACGCAACCGCTGAGCACCAAGGCACCGAGTACCAAAATCCAACGCATTTTGCTCCCCCTCCCACGCGATAAAAGACACTGAAAATGTAGGGGCAGCGCCCGGCAACCACCACCCCCGATTTTGCAGGCCAGCACCGCTTGCATAAACCCGCCAAGCCGTTAGGCTTTGCACATGTTTTCCATCGAACACGAATTTGACTGCACCGTTGTGACCCTTGTGGATGAAGGGGCGGAGACCCTGGGCGAGGATGTGAAAATCCACGCCTTTGAGGAATGCGTCACGCTTGAACAATTTGATCCGCGCACTGACAGCGTGATGAAAATCACATTGAGCATGAGCCAGCTGCGCGATCTTTCTGCCGCGCTGAATTTGCCGGAGGGGGTCTACACGCTGGAGAAAAAACCCCCTACATCGGGTTGAGATAACGCCCGGGATGCAGGTTGCTCCCTAGCCTCGAACACATGAGGAGTTGTGACATGCCGCCCAAAAATACGGCCGCGCTGGAATTTCTGCTGACCCGCAGGTCACGTCCGGCCAAATCGCTGGGCCTGCCTGTGCCGGACCGCACCACGTTGGAGACGATCCTGACGGCTGCCGCGCGCACACCTGATCATGGCAAACTGGAGCCGTGGCGATTTATCGTTCTGGAGCGGGCTGCGCTTTTGCGGCTGGGGGCGCTGGTTGAGGGTCATGGCGCACGGCTGGACCGAAATGCAGAAGAGATCGCCAAGGCTCGCAAGCAATATGATGATGCACATCTGGTCGTTGCGGTGATCGAGGTGCAAAAACCCTCAGAGAAAATTCCCAGCCTTGAGCAAACCTATTCCGCAGGCGCCGTGTGTCTGGCGTTGCTGAACGCAGCGCTTGCCTCAGGCTGGGGGGCCAATTGGCTGAGCGGCTGGCCAAGCCATGATCCGGGCTTTGCACAGGAGGCCTTTGGCCTCGACGCCCATGAGCGTATTGCGGGGCTCATCCATTTGGGCACCGAAAGCGCCACCCCGCCGGACCGGCCACGCCCGGATCTAAGTGAGATCACAAGCTGGATAACTGAATGATTTTAAATGCCTTTTTCAAAGCCGTGGGTCAAATTGGCGACCCGCGCTTTCGCAAAGTCTTGTTTCTGGGGATCGGCCTGACGATTGCCCTTTTGTTTGGGGCCTATGCCGGGCTTTTGTGGCTCATTGAGGCGCTCACCGGCGAGGGAACGGTGATTTTTGGCTATGAAGTGACATGGCTGGGTGACCTGCTGGGCTGGGGCTCGCTGTTTTTGATGCTGTTCTTGTCGGCGTTTTTGATGGTGCCGGTGGCGTCCGCCATCACGTCAATGTTTCTCGATGAGGTGGCCCAAGCGGTGGAGGATAAGCACTATCCCCGGTTGCCGCCTGCGACCCGCGTCCCGTTTTTTGAGGCGCTGCGCGATACGGTCAATTTTTTAGGCATCCTGGTCGCGGCGAACCTGCTGGCGTTCATTCTCTACGCGCTGATCACGCCCGCCGCGCCGTTCATTTTCTATGCGCTGAACGGGTACTTGCTGGGCATGGAATATGTGACGCTGGTGGCCATTCGCCGGATCGGGCGCAAGGCGGCCAAAGAGTTTCGGCGCAAGCATTTGGGAACAGTGTGGCTTGCAGGTGTGTTGATGGCGATCCCGCTGTCGATCCCGTTGGTGAACTTGCTTATTCCGATCCTGGGTGCGGCGACGTTTACGCATATCTATCATGCGTTGAATGCGCGTCCGTGACAAAAGCGATGACGCCGCCACGCGTTCGCAATGCCGTGGCGTAGCGATCTGAGCATTGATCAGCAGCGCTTTATCCTGCATCCCCGCAAGTGATCAGAGCATTCTCCTGCGATTGCCATTTCGCCATGCCGTGGGAACGGCATTGCGAACGCTTGGCGGCCTTCGGCCTTGATCCCGCGCGAGGGCCTTAGGCCAGCGATGTCACCCAGAGAATGGTCGCGTCTTCGTCGCTGACGGACACCACATTGTGGCCCATCGTGGCATCATAATAGGCGCTGTCGCCGCGGCGCATTTCGATAGGCTCATAGAACTCGGTATAGAGTTTGATCACGCCGGTGAGCACGTAGAGAAACTCTTCCCCGTCATGACGCACCCAGCCGTTGAATTCGCTCACATCGCGGGCTCGGATGCGGGCACGGTAGGGCATCATGGTCTTCTTGCTCAGGCTCTCGCCCAAAAGCTCATGCTCATAAGTGGCCGTGGCGTGATGCGTGCCTTCACCCGCGCGCGTTGTGGACATGCGCCCGCTGATCTGGTCCCGGCTGGGCGGGGTGAAGAGCTGCGGCACGGAAATCTCAAGACCCACGGCAAGCTTTTTGAGCGCGTCATAGGTGGGCGACATCTGTTCGTTTTCGATCTTCGACAGCGTGGAGCGCGCCAACCCCGCCTGCTGTGCGGCCTGCTCCAGCGTCCAGCCGCGCGCCTTGCGCAACTCGCGCACGCGAGCGCCCAGATTGAGCGGCTCACCCGGCTCTTCCGCGCCATTTTCGCGCGCAATGCGGATCAGGTTTCCTGGTAGCATTTCGTCCATGAGGCCAAGCTATATGCGGCAGGCCTTCACCTTGCAACCGGGGCCATGAGCGCCTACTCCAACGCCATGCTCTCTGAGACCACCGCCGATCCGTTCCCGACCCCGCCCGCGCGGTTCAACATGGCCGCGCATGTGCTGCATCGGGCAGATGAGCTCGGCGATAAGGTGGCACTGGCCGTATTGACCATGGGCCGGGCAGAGCGATGGAGTTATGCGCGGTTGAAAGCCGCCGTGCAAGGGACAGCGACGGGTTTTTTGCAAACAGGGCTTGCGCCAGGGGATCGTGTGCTGCTGCGGCTGGGCAACACAGTGGACTATCCCGTCGCCTATCTCGGCGCGATTGCGGCCGGGCTGGTCGCGATCCCGAGCTCCCCACAATTGACCGAGAGAGAGGTCGAGGGCGTGATCGCGATGACCGCACCCAAGCTGATAGTGCGTGCCGATGATGTCACATGTCCTAAAACGGACGTGCCAACCTGCGATCTTGAGGGGTTGCGCGCGATGCAGGATCTGCCCCCTGCCCCGTTTCATTTCGCGGATCCGGAGCGACCGGGCTACATTGTCTTCACCTCTGGTACATCAGGCACGCCCCGCGCGGTGGTGCATGCGCATCGTGCGATCCTGGCGCGGCAGATGATGATGCAAGACTGGTATGACCTGCGACAAGAGGATCGGCTGTGCCACGCAGGCGCGTTCAACTGGACCTATACGATGGGCACGGGGCTGATGGATCCGTGGACCATGGGGGCAACAGCGCTCATCCCCGGGGCGGGCATTGAGACCGCGCAACTGCCGCTTTTGCTCAAACGCCATGATGCGAGTATTTTTGCAGCTGCGCCCGGGGTTTATCGAAAGCTCTTGGGGCTTCAGGCCTCGCTTGATCTGCCAAAGCTGCGGCATGGGCTGACGGCAGGGGAAAAGCTGTCTGAGGCGATCCGAGACCGCTGGCAGGGGGCGACAGGGACCGCGCTTTATGAAGCTGTTGGGATGGCGGAATGTTCCACCTTTATTTCTTCGGCACCCGCGCGTCCGGCTTCGCCAGTCTCGCTTGGTTACGCGCAAAGAGGCCGACGCCTCGCGATTTTGGGGTCGGAGGGCCCTGTGCCCTTGGGTGAGGAAGGCACGATTGCGATCCATCGCTCTGACCCTGGGCTCATGCTGGGATATCTGGGCGATGAGGCGGCCACGGCAGAGCGGATGCAGGGCGATTGGTTTCTCACCGGCGATCAGGCCAGGATGGACGCCACCGGCGCGATCACTTTTCTGGGCCGACGCGATGACATGATGAATGCAGGCGGCTTTCGCGTCTCACCGATGGAGGTGGAGGGCGTCCTCACCGCTCATCCCGGCATCACGCAAGTGGCCGTGACTGATATCGAGGTAAAAGAAGATGCGCGGGTCATCATGGCCTTCTACACGGGCCCCGCTGCAATCGACGCAGAAACGTTGGAAAATTTCGCCCGCTCACGGCTTGCGGGTTACAAATGTCCACGCGCATTCTACTTTGTTAAAGAGCTGCCCACCGGGGCCAATGGCAAACTCCTGCGTCGCGCGTTGCGACCGATTTATGAAAGCCTCACATGATCAAACTTGATATCATCTCCGACCCGATTTGCCCGTGGTGTTACATCGGCAAGACGCTGTTGGACGAGGCTTTGGCCCAGCGTCCTGATCATCCGTTTGAGATTGAATGGCATCCGTTTCAGCTTAACCCCGACATGCCCGCAGAGGGTATGGATCGCAAAGAGTACCTGGAGACGAAATTTGGCGGCAAAGAGGGCGCCGTTCGCGCCTATGCTCCGGTGCTGGAACGGGCTGAGGCGGCAGGCCTCAAGATCGATTTCGCCGCCATTCCCCGCACGCCCAATACGCTCAACGCCCATCGCCTGATCCATTGGGCAGGGATTGAGGGCAAACAGCTTGATATCGCGATGGCGTTGTTCAAGGCGTATTTTGAAGAGGCGCGCGATATTGGGGATGCAGACGTTCTGGCCGACATCGCGGACAGCGCGGGCATGGATGCCGCCGTGGTGCGCAAGCTTTTGCAATCCACCGCAGATGCCGCGGAACTGCAGGAGCGCGATCGCAAGTTCCGCGAGATGGGCGTGACCGGCGTGCCGTGTTTTATCGTCAATGGACAACATGCCGTGCCCGGCTGCCAACCCGCGGAAACCTGGGTCACCGTGATTGATGAGATCAATGCACAATTGGCCTCTGCCGAGAGCGAGGGATGAAATCCCCTGCCCTCATAGGTGCGGTCTCTTTTCTGATGACGCTCATTGCGGGCAGCACGGTATTCTTTCGCTACGTTGAAGGATGGAGCTGGATCGACAGTTACTTTTTCACGGTCGTGACCCTGTCAACCGTGGGCTACGGCAATCTGGTCCCGCAGACCGAGATCGGAAAAGTTGCCACCACCATTCTGATTTTTGCGGGCATCGGGGCGTTTGCCTTCGCGATCCAGCAATTCGGGGTCTATTTCATGCATCGTGAGGCGCATCGGCAAGGCTGGCTCTACCGCCACTTGCCCCATCGTGAAGATCAAGAGCCAGACGACAAGCCATGACACACCCGCCCCGGACACGGATCCGGGGCCTCACCGTTGGGCGACCGGAGGCCCCGGATCAAGTCCGGGGCGCGACGCACTGCAGAAGACCCGTTGGCCTTCCCCACGCCGCGTGATAGCGCGAACGGATGAGGACCACCCCCACATCCCAGCGCATCACCCAAAGCGAGTTTGTCGCTCTGGTGGCTGTGCTTGTGGCCATCGTTGCCTTCTCCATCGACGCGATGCTGCCTGCCATGCCGCGCATTGCCGAGGAACTGCCCCCGGATGCCCCCAATCTGGCGCAGCTGATCATCACCAGCTTTGTTTTGGGCCTTGGCATCGGCACGTTTTTTGCGGGCCCGCTGTCCGACAGTTTTGGCCGCAAACCCGTCGTGATCGTGGGCAGCGCGCTTTATGTTGTGGCCAGTGCGCTGGCCTGGATGGCCCCGAACCTTGAGCTGTTGCTCGCCGCTCGGGCGCTGCAAGGGCTGGGCGCCTCTTGTGCCCGCATCGTGCCCATGGCGATTGTGCGCGATCTTTATTCCGGGCGCGCCATGGCGCAGATCACCTCTTTCATCATGATGGTGTTCACGCTTGTGCCCGCCGTCGCACCGTTGATCGGCAGCGGCATTATCGCGCTGTCCAATTGGCGCGGGATTTTCGTGGCCTTTGCCGCATTTGCAGTGATCTCGGCGGCGTGGTTGATCCTGCGGGTCGTGGAAACCTGGCCATCTGAAAAGCGCGCACCGTTTCGCATGGGCCATGTCTGGCGCGCGGCGAAAACCGTGATGTCGAACCGCACGGTGCAGCTTTGCACCGCGGCACAAGCGCTTTGCATGACCGCGCTCTTTGCCTCGCTCAGCTCGATTCATCAGATCTTTGATGTCACCTATGGCCGCGCCGATAGCTTTCCCTGGTGGTTTGCCTTCATCGCCTTGGTGGCCGGTGGGTTCAGCCTGCTCAACGCGATGTTGGTGATCCGGCTGGGTATGAAACGGCTTTTGATCATTGCTATGTCGCTGATGATCGGGCTGACGATCGTGATGTTGTTCTTGGACCAGATGGTCTATGCCACTGGCCTGCCGTTCATAGTCTATCTGGTCTGGCAAACAGCGGTCTTCATGCACACCTCGATGACATTGGGCAATCTCAGCGCCGTGGCGATGGAGCCGATGGGCGCTGTGGCCGGCATGGCGGCCAGCGTGATCACCGGGCTCGCCACGGTCGGTGCGGTTCTCTTCACAGTCCCCATCGGCCTTGCGTTCAACGACACTGCGCTGCCTTTGATGGTCGGCGCGTTGATCAGTGTGAGCGTGGCACTTTTGCTGGCCAGACGCATTGAGGACGTGTGACACGGATGGCTTGGTATACAAAAGCATACAGCACTTCCCAAGCGTGAGATTCTCGTCTAAGAGGCATGCAACCACGCGCCAGTTAGAAGGACCCCCCTCATGAGCAAGATCAAGGTAGAGAACCCCATTGTCGAAATGGACGGCGATGAAATGACCCGCATCATCTGGGACTTCATCAAGAAAAAGCTGGTCCTGCCGTATATTGATGTCGACCTCCTCTACTACGATCTGGGCATTGAGGCCCGTGATGAGACCAACGACCAAATCACCATCGACAGCGCCGAGAAAACCAAAGAGGTGGGCGTCGCCGTCAAATGCGCGACCATTACGCCTGATGAGGCGCGGGTCGAAGAGTTTGGCCTCAAGCAGATGTGGCGCAGCCCCAATGGCACGATCCGCAACATTCTGGGCGGTGTGGTCTTCCGTCAGCCGATCATCTGCCAAAACGTGCCCCGCCTTGTCCCCGGCTGGACCCAGCCGATTGTCATCGGCCGTCACGCCTTTGGTGATCAGTACCGCGCGACAGACATGAAATTCCCCGGGCCGGGCAAGCTGACCATGAAGTTCGTGGGCGAAGATGGCACCGTGGATGAGCGTGAGGTGTTCGATGCCCCCGCCGCCGGTGTCTTCATGTCGATGTACAACCTCGATCAGTCGATCATTGATTTTGCCCGCGCGTCCATGAACTACGCGCTCAACCTCGGTTGGCCCTGCTACCTGAGCACCAAGAACACGATCCTCAAGCAGTATGATGGCCGGTTTTTGGAGCTGTTTCAGAAGGTCTATGAGGAAGAGTTCGAGGCCGAGTTCAAGAAAAAGGGCATCCATTACGAACACCGCCTGATCGACGATATGGTCGCCTGCGCGATGAAGTGGAATGGCGGCTTTGTCTGGGCCTGTAAGAACTATGATGGCGATGTGCAGTCCGACACCGTGGCGCAGGGCTTTGGCTCGCTGGGCCTGATGACCTCGCAGCTGATGACGCCCGATGGAAAGATCGTGGAGGCCGAGGCCGCCCACGGCACCGTCACACGCCACTACCGTCAGCATCAGAAGGGTGAGGAAACCTCAACCAATTCGATCGCGTCCATTTACGCCTGGACGGGGGGCCTCAAGCATCGTGCGAAACTGGATGGAAACGACCCGTTGATGAGCTTTGCGACAACGCTGGAAAAGGTCATCGTGGACACGGTCGAAAGCGGCCATATGACCAAGGATCTCGCGCTGCTTGTCGGGCCTGATCAGGGCTGGCTCACCACCATGGGCTTCCTTGAAAAGGTCGATGAGAACCTCAACAAAGCCTTGGCTGGCTGAACTTAGCTCTCACAGCGTCGGTCGCAGGTTGGCCGACGCTTAGGATGCCTCTCATGCGCTTTTTCGAGTTGTTCGCGGTCTGTCTGATACCGCTTATGATGCTCGCCTCCTGTACCGGCACCGGAGCCACGTCCAAAGATGACATGCTGCGGCTGGCCAGTACGACCCAACCCAAAACGGCGTTGATTTTCTGGGACAACCGATTTGTGAAAGGCTTGGAGCGCATCGTGTTCGCCCAAGATGACGTGCACAAAGGCGCAATCAGCCCCGGTCAGGTCCTCGCGGTGCCACTGCAACCCGGTGAAAACCTCTTCATTATGAATTGGGAAGAGTTGCTGGATCTGCCGTCTAGCCGGGGCATAACCTTCGATGGCAACCCTGACGGCCCCACCTATTTCATCATCCGCGAACTGAACGTCATCACGTTCAAATCCCGCAGCTTTGAACCAGTGTCGCGAGAGATGTTCCTGGCTGCAGTGCAAAACGCACGGGTTGCCGAAGACGCGACCAACTGAAAATCGCTGAATTAGAAAGCAGGTTTGCCAAAAGACCGGTGCATGATGCGTTTTTGTCAGGTTTATTGCCCCTATGAACCTGACACCGCGGCATTTTTTCCTATCTATCGCGCATGCCTGCTCCAACCCGATTTCCCGACGCCAAAACCGTCGATCACACCCCGCTGGAAGACATCCAGGGCCTCACCGTGGGCTGTTTTCTGACGTCTGTGGGGCTGACATTCCTCACGCATCTGGGCTTTCTCACCGGGCAGACAGCCGGGCTTGCGCTGCTCATCGCCTATCCCAACGGCTGGTCCTTCGGGCTGGTGTTCTTCCTCATCAACATCCCATTTTACGCTTTGGCCTATATGCGCCTTGGGCGTGAGTTCACCCTCAAAAGCGTGGCTTGCGTGACGGCCGTGTCTGTGATGTCAGAAATTCTACCCCAGGTGATCATGTTTGATCGCCTCGATCCGCTGATTGGGACATTGGTCTTTGGCGTGTCCGTGGGCCTTGGGCTTTTGGCCTGCTTTCGGCACAAGGGATCGCTGGGCGGTGTGGGTGTGATCGGGCTTTTGGTACAGGACCAAACCGGCTTCAAAGCAGGCTATGTGCAATTATTGGTCGATGCCGCAATCTTTGCCGTGGCGCTTTTCATGTTCCCCTCATCGGTTGTGGCCTATTCACTGTTGGGGGCTGTGGTGCTCAACGGGGTGATCGCCTTCAACCATCGCCGGGATCGCTACATCGCCAGTTGAAGCAGAATTTTCAAAGCTCTGATGTCGCTCACTGTCCGCGGTTATGCGTCTGGGCATACATTTCCGCAATCATGCGGCTGGCCGTCTTTTCAAACGCCGCCGGGATAAAGGCGTGCACGAGCGCACAGAGCGCCGCCGCAAAGAGCTTGAGGCCAAACCGACCAGCGAAAACCGCGTGTTGAACATAGGTTTCATCCACGCTGCGCGGGTGATCGAGAAAGAATTTGGTGAACATGGGGTCCCCTCCTTGGAATGCGAGAGGTTTACCCAGAAATGCCGGTGAAACCCTCTCAAACATAAATCATGTCGATTTATTCTTGGGAATTTTTCCTATAAAATAGCACCATGAAAAACATTGATCACACTGATGCGCGAATACTGCGCGAAATCCAACGCAATGCTGACCAACCTTTGGAACGCATGGGCGAGAAAATTGGCCTCTCCCGTAATGCGCTCTGGCGGCGCATCAAGATGATGGAGGAGGCGGGCATCATTCGCGGCAAAGTGGCGCTTGTGGATGCCGAGGCCCTTGGGCTTGCGCTCATGGTGTTCATGCAGATCAAAGCACCCCGTCACGATGCCGGGTGGATGTCAGATTTCGCCCGCGCCGCGCGCAGCTTGCCTCATGTCCAAAGCGTGTTTCGCATGACCGGGGATTTGGATTACCTGATCCAGGCGCGGGTGCGCGACATGGCCGATTATGACCGGCTCTACCAACGTCTGATCGCACAAGTGCCGATGGGCGATGTCTCCGCCAGTTTCGTGATGGAAGAGATCAAGGCCACAACAGAGGTGCCTGTCTGAAAGTTACGGGTTGGGGCCGAACCGCTTGTAGAGATCAATGTCGTCCAGCGTCACCGTGCCTGTCAGCATCAAGGTTGCCACGATGGCCCAAAGCACAATCGCAACACCCGTCGTAATCCAAATCTTCTTGCGCAGGTGATGATGCTCGGGCGAGCCCGCATGGGTCCCGGGCACGATCTCACCCAAGTCGCCCTGGGTCTGGATCTTAATTGGCAAGATGACCAGGAACGTCATGAACCAGATCACCAAGAAAAGAACGAGACCGGAAACAGGACCCATCAGACTTGCTCCAGCTCCACAAGGCACCCGTTGAAATCTTTGGGGTGCAGGAAGAGAACCGGCTTGCCATGGGCCCCGATCTTGGGCTCGCCACTGCCCAGAACGCGCGCGCCTGTATCCTTAAGGTGATCACGCGCCGCAATAATGTCGTCGACCTCATAGCAGACATGATGAATGCCGCCTGCCGGATTCTTTTCCAGAAACCCATTGATCGGGCTGTCTTCGCCCAAGGGATAGAGCAGCTCAATCTTGGTGTTGGGCAGTTCGATGAAAATCACGGTCACGCCGTGGTCAGGCTCATCCTGCGGCGCGCCAACATGGGCACCCAGCGCAGAGCGATACTGCTCTGCGGCCGCATCAAGATCGGGCACCGCAATGGCCACGTGGTTGAGCCGTCCAATCATCGCAAATCCTCTTGTCAAACTGTTGGCCTGCTTATGCCGCGCGGACCCGTTTGAGGCAAGAACCTCCCTGTCGCAGGTAATTTCTTGCCGCTTAACGCTTCGTTCACCACGACTCAGTACGGTTTGGATGTGCTGCTAATGACAGGAGGCGCATGATGGACGATCTGGGCGTATTTGATCCACGGCGACCGACGGCCAAGAGGCCGCTGCTGGGAATGACGGTTTTGGTGGTCGAAGACAGCCGCTTTGCCTGTGAGGCGCTGCGGCTGATGTGTCTGCGCAGCGGTGCGCGCATCCGGCGCGCCGATAGCCTCGCTGCTGCTGCTCGACACCTCAAGGTTTACCGCCCCACTGCTGTCATCATCGACATCGGTCTGCCGGATGGCTCGGGTGAGGATTTAATCCGCGATTTGGCCAAGGCGGAACCACGGGTCGGCATTCTGCTCGGCATGAGTGGGGATGACGGCATGGCCCAGCGCGCGATCGAGGCGGGCGCAGATGGGTTCTTGGCCAAACCCATTCAAAGCCTTGCTGCCTTCCAAGAGACGATACTGGCCGCAGCACCCCCATCTGAGCACCAACTGGGACCCCGTATCGTGTCTGAAGAAATCGTCTTGCCCGATATCTCGGCTTACCGCGATGATATTTTCTTTGTCTCCGAGCTTTTGAATGAGCGTCAGGACGGGCCAACACTCGATTACATCGGGCAGTTTCTGGGTGGGGTGGCGCGATCTGTCAAAGATGTCCAACTGGAAGAGGCAGCAGGTATTTTATTGTCAACACCACCGGGCAAGGGCCAGCGGCGGGCGCAGGCCACTCACATCCTGAGCCTTGTCCATGAACGGCTGGACAAACAACTGGCCATATAACAGGCGTTGCCATGCGAAGGGCGGACCGCCTGACCCGTCAGGTCAGATCCGGGTCACCCGCAGCGCGCACCAATTTTGTCAGGTCGCTCAGCCGTTCGCGCTGGTGGCCTGCGGCATCAAAATTCCCCGGGGCCAGCCAGATTTCAAACGCCTCCGACAGGGCCGGCCATTCGCGATCGATCACGGCAAACCACGCGGTATCACGGTTGCGTCCTTTAATGACCGTAGCCTGACGAAAGATGCCTTCATAGCTGAACCCCAATCTCTGCGCGGCGCGGCGCGAGGGTGTGTTCAACGCATCGCATTTCCATTCAAACCGCCGGTAGCCCGCGTCGAAAGCCCATTTCATCATCAGATAAAACGCCTCAGTCGCGGCGCGCGTGCGCTGCAGTTGCGGCGCCATGGCGATGAAACCCATCTCGATCGACCCACTGTCCGGTTTGATGCGCAGATAGGATGCAAACCCACCGAATTGCCCGGCATCGCGGTCCTCGATGGCATAAAACCGGGTATCATCCCCGGCCCCGGTCGCCCCACGCATCCATTTGTGAAACTGCGCAGCGGACGCAAAGGGCCCCACGGGCATGTAATCCCACAGCCAATCATGCCCGTCGAAGGCCCGATAGAGCAACGCTGCATGCCGTTCGGCGTCCAACGCCTCCAACCGGGCATACCGACCTTGAAGCGGGGCCATCTCCGGCCTTGGTGGTGCCGTCCAATTCGGGATGATCGGGCCAACGGGCCTGTTGCCATTTTGGTCCATTGTCATGATCCCCAACGTGTTTGGTCGTGCGTTGCGCGCATCATAGGGGCTTTGCGCTATAGCAAAAGCCCCGGATCATCACCCAAATCCACCCCGGGGAAGACGGTATTTTCAATCAAGCCGCGGGGCAGTCCGAAGAGCCCGCGCATGATCCACCCGGTATGGGCGCGCAAATCCCGCGTTGGCATCAAGTCACGCTGCTCAAACAGGGCGCTTTCGCTCAGGCCCGGCCAGTCCGTCACCACCTGCCCGCCGCGCAACGCACCGCCCGCCATGATCATCAGACCACCTGTGCCGTGATCGGTGCCGCCTGTGCCATTGGCCCGCACAGTGCGCCCAAATTCCGTCATCGCAACAACCGTGGTCTTGCCCCACACTGGGCCAAGTTCTTTCTTCAAAATCATGATGTTATCCGCGAGCGGCTTTAACGCCCGCGACATCGTACGGGATTGATTGGCGTGGGTATCAAACCCGTTCATTGAATAGGCCGCAATGCGCGTTTCACCGCGCAGGCGCGACGCGGCAAACTCGGCAATCTGGGCCAAGCCCTTCTCCCGTCCGGCAGGTGCGGCCATCCCTTGCATCGCGTTCATCATATCGGCTTCGTCGATCTCACCATCGCCGCCCAGGGCCAGCACATTTTCCTGGCTGAGATCAATCGCCTCGCTCAGCGCATCACGAAAGAGCGGGTCATCATGCATCACCAGATCCAGCAAACGCTCAGCCTGTGAGCTGAGCACCAGCGAGGCCTCTGGCGACCAATCCGACACATCCGCCGCCCCTTTGGTGAGCAACATCGATTGCCGCCCGATCGCATAGGCCGTTTCAGCATGGGCACCGGGCACTTCGCTCAGCAACCGGTTGAGCCATCCATCCCGCACGCTTTCCACACCCGCACTGCCGGTGCCCGCCTCAAGAATATCCTGACCGTCAAAATGGCTGCGCTTGTTGCGATAAGGCGTCGACACGGCATGCGCAAAGCTCAACTCACCCGCCCGCCAGAGCGGCATCAGATTCGCCAAGGCCGGGTGCAGAGCGAAATACCCGTCGAGGTCTAGCTCCCCCGGCGACGCGCCTTCGGCCAGAAGCCGTCCGCGCAACGCGTGAAATTCAGGCGCGCCATAGGGGCGCACGGCGTCCAGCCCATCGAGCCCGCCGCGCAGAATGATCACGACAAGTCGGTTGTCCCAGGGCGCACTGGCCATGGTCACCGGCGTCACCAAAGGGCTGGCCGCGAGAGAACACCCAAGTGCGAGCGAGCGGGTCAGAAAACTGCGGCGGGATTGAATGCTTTTGGTCATGGCGGCCTTCACATCCTTTGAAACGCGGCGGAGGAGAGGACAACACCCACACCTTCGGGACGCGATTCCGCGGCACGCGCGGCAAAGCGCACATTTTCAGGCGCCTCAGAACCAAGGGCACTATCCACAAATTCCCGCGGATCCGGCAATGTGCGGCGCAGGCGCAGCGGTGTGGCCATCGCCCATTGCAAACGCGCCGCCAAACGCTGCGGCGTGATCCAATCTTCATCGGCCTCGGGCCAACCATCTGGCCCTGCCGGATGCCCCCAGGTTTGGCCCATCATCACCAGCGGGCTGTAGAAAAACTTGCGCATCCGCGCGGCTTTCTTCTGGGGCATCTGGCGCGGTTGCAAATCCAAGGCCCGCAAGCTTGACCCAATAAAATCAATAGGTTGCTTCACATTTCGCGGACCCACCACCCAAGATCCCGAATGGTTGAGCATCACCTCGTAGACCGCAAGAAGATCCCCACCCGTGTCCAGAAAGCGCCGTTCCAACGCGGTGATCAGATCCGCATCCGGCGTGTCGCCCACGAAATGCACGGCCAGTTTCTGAGCCACGTGGCGCGCGGTGGCCGGATGGGCGGCCAGATCATCCAGCACGCTGTAAATCGATGCCAGCCTATCCTTGCCGCCATAGCGTTTGCCCAAAACCGTCTTCACGCCGGGATCAGCTTGGTTTTTGGCAAAGACGAACCCATCCACATGGGTAAAGGACAAGCCCGCCAGCAATTCGGCCAACTGGCGCACATCCGTCTGCGTGTATGGCCCGCCCACGCCCAGCGTGTGCAGTTCCAGCAATTCGCGCGCGAGGTTTTCGTTGAGCCCACGTTTAGGATTGCGCTTTGCCACGCGGCTTTCCGGCCCCGCAGATTTCGCCTGGTCCAGGTAATGCAGCATCAGGGGATGCGTTATCGCCGCGCGCAACATATCCCCAAACCGGCCCGCCACATGGGGGCGAATGGCCTCTTCCGTGTAATTCACCGGCGCGAATTTCAGGAACAACACCTTGCCCGTGGCGGTGAAATGATCGGTCCAAAAACTGGCCAGGCGTTCACGGAACCCATCGGGCGTCTGTGCCCGGCGCATCAACGCCTGCCCAAACCAGACCGCCGCCATGTCCCGCATCGCGCGGCGTTCAATCTTCACCTTTTCAAACGCGGCTTCATACTGATCGGTGCCTTTGAACTGGCGCGTGGCCCGGCGGGCCTTCCGTTCGCGCAAGGCCATTTCGAAAACCGGCGCCATGCCCGGAATGGGAAAATCCTGCGCTGCCTGGTCGGGCCCTGACACAGCGCTGAGCATATCATCCACGGATCCCGGCGCGGGCTGTCTCGGGGACAGGCCGCAACCAAAGCGAATGGCCGCTCGGTCAGGGGTGAAACGCATCATGTATCCTCGTGCCGCGTGATGCCAATATAAGCATTATACGCGACCGGCGAAACGATCCGTCGGTGATTTTCCGCTGAGATGGCTCTGATCGGTCACTCTTGCGGAATGACGCGCAGCCCCAATTCCATCAGCTGATCCGATGTCGGCTCAGAGGGCGCGTTCATCATCAAATCTTCGGCCCGTTGGTTCATCGGGAACATGATGACTTCACGAATGTTCGACGTACCCGCCAGCAACATCACAATCCGGTCGATCCCCGCCGCGCAACCACCATGGGGCGGTGCACCATATTGGAACGCGTTGACCATGCCGCCAAAGCGTTTGCGCACTTCCGCCTCATCATAGCCAGCGATTTCAAAGGCTTTGATCATGATCTCAAGCTTGTGGTTCCGAATGGCGCCAGAGACCAGCTCATACCCGTTACACGCCAAGTCATATTGATAGCCCAGCACGTCGAGCGGATCGCCATTCAGCGCGTCCATCCCGCCTTGGGGCATGGAAAACGGGTTATGTTCGAAATCAATCGCGCCCGTCTCTTCATCCTTTTCATAGATCGGAAAATCCACGATCCAGCAAAACGCAAAGCGGTCCTTTTCCGTGTGGCCCAGCTCTTCGCCGATCACATTGCGCGCCTTGCCTGCCACGGTTTCAAACGCCTTGGGTTTGCCACCAAGGAAGAAGGCCGCATCGCCCACCTCAAGGCCAAGCTGCTGACGGATGGCTTCTGTGCGCTCTGGTCCGATATTCTTGGCCAAGGGTCCGGCGGCCTCCATTCCCTCACCCTGATCGCGCCAGAAGATATAGCCCATCCCCGGCAGACCCTCTTTCTGAGCAAAAGCGTTCATGCGGTCGCAAAACTTGCGGCTGCCGCCTTTGGGCGCGGGAATGGCGCGGATCTCTGTTCCGTCTTGTTCGAGAAGTTTGGCAAAGATGGCAAAGCCAGAGCCGCGGAAATGATCGCTCACCACCTGCATTTTCAAGGGGTTACGCAGGTCCGGCTTATCCGTGCCGTACCAAAGCGCGGCATCGCGGTAAGAGATCTGCGGCCACTCCTGATCGACCTTGGCCCCACCCCCAAACTCTTCGAAAACGCCCGACAGAACGGGCTGGATCGTGTCGAACACGTCCTGCTGCTCGACAAAGCTCATTTCCAGGTCGAGCTGATAAAAGTCGGTCGGCGACCGGTCCGCACGCGGGTCTTCATCGCGGAAACACGGCGCGATCTGGAAGTATTTATCAAAGCCCGAGACCATGATCAGCTGTTTGAATTGCTGCGGCGCCTGGGGCAGCGCGTAGAACTTGCCCGGATGCAGGCGCGAGGGCACAAGGAAGTCGCGCGCGCCTTCGGGCGAGGAGGCCGTGATCACCGGCGTCTGGTACTCGCGAAACCCAATGTCCCACATGCGCCGGCGGATAGACGAGACGACATCAGAACGCAGCACCATGTTGCGTTGCATCACCTCGCGGCGCAGGTCGAGATAGCGGTATTTGAGGCGGGTTTCCTCGGGGTATTCCTGATCGCCAAAGACGATCAAAGGCAGCTCCGCGCTGGAGCCCAGCACCTCCATGTCCCGCACGAAAACTTCTACCTCGCCTGTGGGAATTTTTGCGTTCACCAAATCCGCGTCGCGGGCTTTCACGTTGCCACCAATGCGAATGCACCATTCGCTGCGCACCTTCTCCACCTCGGCAAACACGGGGCTGTCGGGATCGCACAAAACCTGCGTCACTCCGTAATGGTCGCGCAGATCGATAAAGAGGATCCCACCATGGTCACGGATCCGATGCACCCAACCCGACAGGCGCACGGTATCGCCCACGTTTGCTTTGGTCAGATCGGCACAGGTGTGGCTGCGATAGGCGTGCATGGAAACCTCGTTTGATTGGTCGCGCCGATACACCTTGGCCACGCGGCAAAGTCAAGCGAAAGTCAGGTGTTCACTTTTGCGGCAACGCTCCGCACAGAGGCCGCTTCCCGCGCCAAAAAGATTTACAGAGTGTTAATTTTCCGTAAAACTTTGTCCCCAAAGCGCGAATAGCCTGGGACACACGGCATATTCATCGATTTTTTGGAGCACCGCGAGGGCGCGTGCAAACAGGAGGTGAGATATGTGGATTAAGCTGCTGGATACGTTTCTGACCCATCTTTTCCGGTCAGGCGAGTTGACCGTCACTTACCCTGACGGCCATGCAAAAACCTATGGCGACGGCAAGGGTGACATTGTCGCTCTCACGCTCCATGATCCTGCGCTGCCTCGTAAATTGATCATCTCTCCTGAGATGGCCGTGGGTGAGGCCTATATGGACGAGACCCTCACCATTCAGGACGATGACCTGCGCGGATTTCTCAACCTTGCGGTCAACAATATTGCCAATCATGGCCGCCCTTGGTTCCACCGCCCGCTGGAGGCCTATCGCTACATCCATCGGTATGTGTCGCAGTTCAATCCGGCAAAGAAATCCAAATCAAACGTGGCGCATCACTATGACCTCTCGGGCGATCTCTATGATCTCTTTCTGGATGAAGATCGCCAGTATTCCTGCGCCTATTTCACCGATCCGGACATGTCGTTGGAAGAGGCGCAATTGGCCAAGAAGCGCCACATCGCGGCCAAGCTGCGGCTGGAGCCGGGGATGCGCGTCCTCGATATCGGTTGCGGTTGGGGCGGGATGGGCCTGATGCTGGCGCGCGACTATGGCGTTGAGGTTGTGGGCGTCACCCTGTCTGAGGAACAGCATGCGCTGGCCAACAAGCGCGCCGCGGATGCGGGGCTATCTGACAAGGTGAAGTTCGAATTGATGGATTACCGCCATGTGACGGGCAAGTTTGACCGCATCGTGTCGGTCGGCATGTTCGAACATGTGGGCGTGCTGCACTACAATGAGTATTTCAAGACTGTGCGGCAGTTGCTGACCGAAGATGGGATTGCCCTTATCCACACCATAGGACGCTGCGATGCGCCGGGCGTGACCAACCCGTGGATCCTCAAATACATCTTCCCGGGCGGCTACTGCCCCGCGCTGTCGGAGACGACCAACCACATCGAGAACAACGACTTCCACTTTGCCGATATTGAGGTGTGGCGGACGCATTACGCCCATACGCTGCGGCATTGGCATGATCGGTTCATGGCCAATATCGACAAGGCAGAGGCGCTCTATGATGCGAAATTCTGCCGGATGTGGCGGTTTTATCTGATCGCCTGTGAGGTGTCGTTCTGGCACCAGAAACAGGTGGTCTACCAGTTCCAGATTTCACCCAGCCTGACGGCGGTGCCGGTCACCCGCGACTACCTTTATGCAGATGACCGAAAGCGGATGCAGCACGCCGCCGAATAAGCAGGCGTAGGGTGGGGTTTTACCCCACCATCCCGCTTTCCCCAGAACCCCTCTTGCGCCGCCCTGCCCGGTCGTTATAACGCGGACAATTTGCATAACGCCGGGGGGCCGATCCATGCCGAAGAGAACCGATATCTCATCCATCATGATCATCGGTGCCGGCCCCATCATCATCGGACAGGCCTGCGAATTTGACTATTCCGGCGCGCAAGCCTGCAAAGCCCTGCGCGAGGAAGGCTACCGGGTGATCCTGGTCAATTCCAACCCGGCCACGATCATGACCGACCCGGAGCTGGCCGATGCCACCTATATTGAGCCGATCACGCCCGAGGTGGTTGCCAAGATCATCGAAAAAGAACGTCCCGACGCCTTGCTGCCCACCATGGGCGGGCAAACCGGTTTGAACACGGCGCTCGCCGTGGCCGATATGGGCGTGCTGGATAAATTCGGTGTCGAACTGATCGGCGCCAACCGCGAAGCGATTGAAATGGCTGAAGATCGCAAGCTGTTCCGCGAGGCGATGGACAGGCTTGGCATCGAAAACCCAAAGGCCACCATCGCCAACACGATGCAAGAGTGCATGGACGCGCTTGATGAGATTGGCCTGCCCGCGATCATCCGGCCTGCCTTTACACTTGGCGGCACCGGCGGCGGCGTGGCCTATAACCGCGATGATTACGAACATTTCTGCAAGTCAGGTCTTGATGCCTCGCCCGTCAGCCAAATCCTGATCGATCAATCGCTTTTGGGCTGGAAAGAATACGAGATGGAGGTGGTGCGCGACAAAGCCGACAACGCCATCATCGTCTGTTCCATCGAAAACGTGGACCCGATGGGCGTGCATACCGGCGACTCGATCACCGTGGCCCCGGCGCTGACCCTGACAGACAAAGAATACCAGATCATGCGCAACGGCTCCATCGCTGTGCTGCGTGAGATCGGGGTGGAAACCGGCGGATCGAACGTCCAGTGGGCCATCAACCCTGATGACGGGCGCATGGTGGTGATTGAAATGAACCCGCGCGTGTCGCGGTCGTCCGCACTGGCCAGTAAGGCCACGGGTTTTCCGATCGCCAAGATCGCGGCCAAGCTCGCGGTGGGCTACACGCTCGATGAGCTCGACAATGATATCACCAAGGTGACGCCTGCGAGCTTTGAACCCACGATTGACTACGTGGTCACGAAAATCCCGCGCTTTGCCTTTGAGAAATTTCCGGGCTCTGAGCCGCATCTCACCACAGCGATGAAATCCGTGGGTGAGGCGATGTCGATCGGGCGGACCATTCATGAAAGCCTGCAAAAGGCGCTGGCCTCGATGGAAACCGGCCTCACCGGCTTTGACGAGGTCGAGATCGAAGGCGCGCCTGACAAAGCAGCGGTGATCAAGGCGATCTCGGCTCAGACACCAGACCGATTGCGCACCATTGCCCAGGCCATGCGCCACGGTCTGACCGATGATGAGATTTTCCTCGCCACCAAGTTTGACCCGTGGTTTCTGGCCCGCATCCGCGAGATCATAGAGGCCGAAGAGCGTGTGAGACTGGAGGGCTTGCCGACGGACGAACACGCTCTTCGCGCGCTCAAAATGCTTGGGTTCACGGACGCCCGACTCGCCCATATCACGGGCCGGGAAGAAGGCCAGGTCCGCCGCGCGCGTCTCGCTCTTGGTGTGCGCGCCGTCTTCAAACGCATTGACACCTGCGCGGCCGAATTTGAGGCGCAGACCCCCTATATGTACTCCACCTACGAGGTCCCAATGATGGGCGAAGTGGAGTGCGAGGCGCGGCCCTCTGATCGCAAAAAGGTTGTCATCCTGGGTGGCGGCCCAAACCGGATCGGGCAAGGGATCGAATTTGATTATTGCTGCTGTCACGCCTGTTTCGCGCTGACCGACGCGGGCTATGAGACGATCATGATCAACTGCAACCCCGAGACGGTCTCGACCGACTACGACACCTCGGATCGCTTGTATTTTGAGCCGCTCACCTTTGAGCATGTGATGGAAATCCTGACCAAAGAACAAGAGCGCGGCACGCTGCATGGCGTTATTGTGCAATTCGGCGGCCAGACCCCGCTGAAGCTTGCCAATGCGTTGCATGACGAAGGCATTCCCATCCTCGGCACCACGCCCGACGCGATTGATCTGGCCGAAGATCGGGAACGGTTTCAGGCGCTTGTGAATGAGCTGAACCTCAAACAACCCAACAATGGCATCGCCTCCACCGACGCGCAGGCCCTCAAAATCGCCGAAGAGATCGGCTTCCCGTTGGTGATCCGCCCTTCTTATGTGCTGGGCGGCCGCGCGATGGAAATCGTTCGCGATATGGCCCAGCTTGAGCGCTACATCGCAGAGGCCGTGGTGGTCTCTGGCGACAGCCCTGTCCTGCTGGATGGCTACTTGTCTGGCGCGATCGAATGCGATGTGGACGCGCTGAGTGACGGCGACAATGTCCATGTCACCGGCATCTTGCAGCATATCGAAGAGGCCGGTGTGCATTCGGGTGACAGTGCGTGCTGCCTGCCCCCCCACACCCTGCCCGCGCCTATCATCGCGGAGATCGAGCGCCAGACCGAAGCCTTGGCACGCGCGCTTAACGTGGTCGGCCTTATGAACGTGCAATTCGCGGTCCAAGGCGAAGATATCTACCTCATTGAGGTCAATCCCCGCGCCTCGCGCACCGTTCCGTTCGTGGCCAAGGCCACCGACAGCGCGATCGCCTCAATCGCCGCGCGGCTCATGGCCGGTGAGCCGCTGTCAAATTTCCCTCACCGTGGCCCCTACCCTGCCGACGCCAAACCCGGCACGCTGCCCATGGCCGATCAGATGTCGCTCGCCGATCCGGCGATGCCCTGGTATTCGGTCAAAGAGGCCGTGATGCCCTTTGCCCGCTTCCCCGGCGTCGATACCATTCTCGGCCCGGAAATGCGCTCCACCGGGGAAGTCATGGGCTGGGATGTGTCTTTCCCCCGTGCGTTTCTCAAGGCTCAGCTGGGCGCGGGCACACAACTGCCCGAAGGTGGCAAGGTGTTCTTTTCGATCAAAGACGATGACAAGACGCCTGAACTTGTGGAAACCGCGCAAATCCTTGTCGATCTGGGATTTTTCATCGTGGCCACACGCGGCACGGCGGCCTTCCTCGAAGGGCACGGGATTGCCTGCGAGGTGGTCAACAAAGTCTATGAGGGCCGGCCCGACGTGGTGGACATGCTCAAAGACGGACAAATCACGCTGGTGATGAACACAACCGAAGGTGCGCAAGCCGTGGAAGACAGCCGCGAAATCCGCCGCGTGTCGCTCTATGATAAGATCCCGTATTATACGACGGCCGCGGCGGCCCATGCGGCGGCACTGGCCATGAAGGACCGTCAAGAAGGGTCCTTTACCGTTATGCCGTTGCAAGGCACGGATGGCCAAGCAGCGTAACTTATCAAACCACTGTTTTTAAACGGTATTTAACAGTTATCCACAGCCATGCTGCCGCCTTCAATCAGATATGCAAAAATCGCATAGATTTTTGCGTTGTTTTTGATTGCAAGATCGGAAGGCAGGCATATATGCGGGTCATGAAGGCGACAGCCTTGGAACGCACGGTAAATCAGATCAAACAGGAGGCGATCATGACCCGCGACGAACTGAACCGCGAACTTCGCATGCACAGTGCCTCTTGGCAGGCTGTGGTCATTGTATATGGCATGTTGATCGGGACATTCGTCCTGTCTGCCATGGCCATGGTCGCCTAACCGACCCTCCGCGTAGAACGCGCTTTTCGAAAACCATGTGCGGCCATGAACGGCCGCCACGACGACAAAACCTGATCCGCCGGGCGATTGAAACATCGTTCGGCGTTTGTGTTGAAGCCTCAAAGAAACTTAACGTCGGGTTAATAAGGATAGAGCAGATGAAACGGGACGACCTGATCAAAGAAATGCGCGTGCAAGCCGGGACATGGCAGGCCTTGCTGATTGTCTATGCTGTTATTGTTGGCACGATGGTCCTATCGGCGATGGCCATCGTCTAGACGCCCGTCCGACTTGCCTCCCTTGGGGTGACAGGGTACGTCAACGGGGCGACGGAGGGCACCATGGGCATCAACAGCGAACGCGACATCGAAGCAAACCTGCAAATCGGCCCGACCGATCAAGGCATGGTGCGGCTCTTTATTGAAGCTGGCAAGACCGAAATCCCCATGGATTTTGACCCCGATGAAGCCCGCGAGATCGCCGAAGAGATTTTGGCGGCTGTCAAGGTCGCCGAGGCGCGAGGCTCGTGACCGGCGGCTTTCGCAGCCGTTGAGGTGCTATCGGCTGTCCCACGCCAAGCGCAACCCCAGACAGATCAACACTCCGCCGCAGAGCCGGTCGACATGTTTTGACACCTTAATGTAGCGCGCCCGCACCGCAGCGGTGGACAGACCAATGGCTAAAAATGCATGCCAAATCAGGGACATCGCGGAAATGGTAAGGATCAAAACCCAAAGCACCCACACGGGCATCTCCTGCGTGAGAAAGGCCGCAAAGACACTGGCATAATAGGCTGCGGATTTGGGGTTGGTCATGTTGACAAAGAACCCCTGCCAGAAACCATCAAGGCCATGGCCCTTCTGATTTGAATGATCCGGTGACAGCGTAAACCCCTGCGACCGGAGCAACCTGACCCCAAGATACATCAAGTACACAATCCCGGCGATTTTCAGGGCAAGTCCGACACGCGGCAGAGCGTCCAAAATCGAGGCAGCCCCAAGTGCTGCGGCACTGGCCCACATGAAAGAGCCCGTCGCGATGCCACATCCTGTCAAAAGAGCGTCGCGGCGCGATTTTGAAACCGCCGATGACACCACCAGCACAAAGTTGGGTCCCGGACTGACAAGAGCCAGCAGATCAACCATTAGAATGGCAAGGATGATCGGGAGGAACTCCATTCTCAGAGGGTCAATGCTTCTGTCAAATTTACGTTTCTACCCATTGGGATCTTTCAGCCCTTGCACCCGCAACGCGGCCTGACGTGCAAAACGGCGCGTGAGGGCCGTGCGCCGGGCACCTTGCAGCTTGACCTCCGGCGCCATTCGAATGATTTCCGCGTCATAGGCATCCGCGATCAAAAGGCCCGTTTCCAAAGGCAAAGCGTCGTTCGGAAAGGCCTCATCCACCGCCCAGAAATACCGGTCGCACCAATCCAAATAACCCTCCCATTTGGCATCAGAGCGGTAATCGGCCATGGAGGATTTGCATTCGATCACCCAGATCTCCCCCTTGGGACCAAGCGCCATCACATCCACACGCTTGCCGCGCTCGGGGGTGAACTCTTCCAGACAGGCGAAATCCAGTTGCAGCAAATGGCGGCAAACGCCACGGGCCAAAAGCTGTCCGGGTTTGAGCGTGGGATCGGGCGACGTGAGCATGCGGCAATTATGAACAAATCATGAACATACGCAACCCCTTGATGCAGGGGGGGCAAGGGGATACGTGGTGAGGTGTGACGGGTGATGCCGTTCTAGTGTCCGGT
>ERZ1740070.219-NODE-219-length-40365-cov-7.273282_pt1 | contig 40365 bp, 40 predicted proteins | sample MGYA00581734_ERZ1740070 | MGnify/ENA primary metagenome ERZ1740070 (study PRJEB43018, sample SAMN04849744) | marine metagenome | isolation source: floating plastic debris | place: Pacific Ocean | collected 2008-09-01 | study: EMG produced TPA metagenomics assembly... | reverse complement strand
TTCGGCCATATTCGGACCTTGGAGAGATTTGGAGTGCAACCGGTCGCGTTCGTAACTCGTTAGGATGCAATATGCGGACCTGTGCCCTTGAGCTAAGTATTTGTTTCGGTTCCGCGCTAGCGAGTCGGCTGCCGCTGATGCCAGGTACCGCCAAAACCATGGTGCCGCACCGTGTTCATCCACTTAGGCTTATCATCTTTGCGCACAAATAGCTTCATTGCCAGCCGGTGGCGGGTCAGCGCAACATAGATTAGCGAATGACTCAATGTGCGTGATGCAAGTACGTAAGAATTCTCAACCGTCGCCCCCTGGGACTTGTGGATGGTAACGGCATAGCCATGATCGAAGGCGTTGTAACGAAGCGGATCGAAACTGACACGTCGGATTTTGCCGTTGTCAGAGTCGAGGTCGACTGTTAGCTGGCGTTCACCAACTTCACACACCGTTCCAAGCATTCCATTCTTCACACCGATGTTCTTGTCGTTACGGGTGAACACAATGCGCTCGCTGACGGCAAAGGCACGGGGACCGGTTTCGGTGATGAGCAAGGTTTCCGGTTCGGGGGTACAATGACGCAGTCCTGCGCGGATCGCTTGATTGAGGGCATAGACGTCTTTCCGGCGATGCGCGAAGGCAAGACGGGAGATGTCGGACCCGTTCACCGCGAAGTCTGCCAGATAGTCTTCGACTAGTGTGGCCAACGCGCCGTCGCGGCTTGCTTGACTGGTGACGCAACTATTTGCGTCATAGGCATTGATCGCTTCCCGAATGCGTCCATCCGCAAGATCACGGGACGCCTGCCGCTGCCATTCGTGCCGCTGCCGGTGGATTTGGGTGAGCCGCGTCCCGCCACGCGTTTCGACCAGCTTGCGGAAGGGCGTGCCTGCCTCGATTGGCTGCAGCTGACCCGGATCACCGATTAGAACCAGTGACGCGCCAATCTCGTGGAGTTTGTTGGTGATGCGCATCAATTGCCGTGTGCCAATCATACCGGCTTCATCGACGACCAGCACCTCACCGGATTTGATCGGTTGGTATCCATTCTTCCAGCTTGCCTCCAAGGAGGCGAGTGTGCGGCTTTCTATACCAGAGGATTTGAACAGCTCATCCGCTGCCTTGCCCGCTAGGGCCGCGCCGTGAACCTTGATGCCCTGCCGTTCCCATGCATCTTTCGCCGTGGCGAGCATGGTGCTTTTGCCCGATCCGGCGAGACCGACAACGCAGGACAATCTATTGCCGCCAAGGATATGGTGAAGGGCGACTTTCTGTTCATCGCTCAGGGAACCACCAAAGCGGCGCTGCATTTCAGCATTCTGCGAGCGGATTGATCGCTTGAGGTGGCGGTGGGCGACATGCGCACCGGATTTGTTGTTCATCTGCGATGACAGACCGAATAGCGTTTGTTCCGCGCTCCGATAGTCACGTGTGGTGAAATCCGAGGCACCTTCAATGCGAACTAGGTTTTTCGAGGCCAATGCCGTGTCTATGGACGGGCGCAGAACAAGTGGATCGTCAATGAACTCAGCCAGTGCCCGCTTGATGTCCAGCTTCGAGAACCGCGCCTGCTTGTGCGACAGATGATCGAGGATCAGATCAGGCCTCTTGATCAACTGATCGCGAGTGAAGCCAACCTGTTCCGGTGGCAGCACAAGTCGCTGACGCGGATCAGGCTTGAGGGCGGTTTCAAACAGTTCTGACAGCTTGCGGGATAGGTCCGGCGCCTTTGCCGCCCGTTCCAAGACCCGGCGTTCGGAGAGATGGCGGTCGATCAGTGTTTGGTGTTCCATTGCGTCGCGCGCGTCGCAAGCCACTGCTTCTTCGGCCAGAGCTTCGACAGTATTCTGGTATTGGCCACTCAACCGTGCCCAGATTGCCTTCAACCCGGTTGGCAACCGTTCCTGGCGATGCCGGAGTTCTGCGATCCTGCGATCTTCGTGCAACCTGTCCAGTGCCTGCCGTTCTTCCCTTTGCCGGGTAACGAGTTCAGCGCGTTTAGCCTCAAAGGCTTCGAATGACGATTTTGCCTCGTCATCTGAAGCCTTTTCGGGCGCAATGCCATTGAGCAGCGCGATAGCTTCTTCGACAGTGGGCAGCACTGAGGGATCACCAAACCTCGCGCGGACATCCTTGGCCTTCACACCGCACCAGCGGGAGACTGAATAGACCTCGCCATCGGCATCGACGGCAACAAAGCCGCGCCGATCCCCTTGGGCCAGACACAGCCCATGTTCCCATAGGGCGCTAGCAAAGGCAGATCGGGAATCGGATGCTGTCCAGCAGTTTCGGAATAGTCGCTTCAGTTTTTTCGGATCGCGCTTGGCCCGTTTGGCCTGTCCCGCTTCCTCTGCCGAATAGTTTTGCGGATCGCGGTCTTTCGGATCGCGCAACCCATCCGGCATCTCCCAGTCATGGCTGCGATAAAGTTCGCGCGAGATGTCCCGTAAGCGGTATTTGTAATGCGACAGATTGATCGCCCGCATCTTCGCGGCATCGATCCGAGACCAGACACAATGGGCATGACGGCGGCCATTCTTCTCGTGGAATACAATGGCACGGGGCTGACCGGTCAGGTCAAGACTGCGCTCTATATCAGCAATGGCCGCTTCAAATTCCTCGACAGACACGTTTGCCGTTTGTGGCGGGTTCAGGCTGAGCGAGAACAGGTATTGCTGGCATTTGGTGCCAAGCGATACGGCTTCGGCTTCTTTGAACGCGCCTGCCAGATCATCGGAGACAAACCCCCGCAGCTCATGGATCACCGCATGCTCATTGTCCTCGACATTGAGCAGGTGGATGGCCAATTCCTGGCCATAACCGCGCTGGTTGCCCTTTAGGATCATGCTTTCAGCCCGAGCGCTTTCATCAGCGAGTTACGCATGAAGAGAATATGCTCGTAGGCTTCTTCGATCTGTCCGCGTGCCGCATCATCCATCGCCAACGACCCGACATTGGCATGATAGGCAAGCTGGTTGAGGTTGTTGGCAATCCGCGATTGTCCGAGCAGGCCGAGGAGCTGCGCCACGGCCTGTCTGTCTTCGACCGGAGCAGCGCGACGTTTTCGGCGGGGTAAATCCTCAGCCAGCGCTTGTGTCCGAATGTAGGTTGCAAGAGCCATTCCATCGGCCAGCTCTTTCAGACGTGCGTAATCCTCTTCGGAGAAGCGCAACGTTACACGCGGGCAGTTCCGATGCGTTTGCCGCATATTTGCAGGGCGGGCTGCCTTTCGGAATGATGTTTGCGGCTTCCTATCCGCCTGAGCCGCGCTGGTCATAGCGATGGCCCTCGCGTTGGCGACCGGCGCTTCAGGTTTTCAATGGCCGCAGCTGCTTGTTCTTCGGTCTCAGACGCCGCCGCTTCAAATGCCCGAAGCTTGTGGACAACCTCCGGTGAACCCTTGAGAATAACCTCCCAATCTGCCAGTTCTTCAAACAGCAAATCCGCATCCAGGGAGTTCAATGTTTCTCCCGTTGGCTGCACCATCCACTTCCAAAAAACCTGCTTTCCAACAGCAAACGCGCAAAATGCTAGATTTGTGCGCCAGTGCGGACCATGATCGCGGCATGAGTTGTCGCGGGAGGCTTTGAGATGGCGGATGCGCTCGGAGGGGATGTGAATGAGGTTGGCGCCCAAACTGCTGATGACGTCGAACTGGACCAAGCTGCAGCCATGGAGGCTGATCTTGATCGTGCCCGACGCTTGATCATCGACGGCGACCGCGAGGCAGCGCTTGAGGTGTGTCTCAGCGTTCTCGACAAAGAAGACCTGCCGATCCGTGTGGCCGCGACACTGTCGCTGATCATGCGAGATCTCAACCAGTCCAGAACTGCGGATCACATTGCAGAGGTGATCCTGAAAGGCTTGAAGAACGCATCCAACGAGCCCCCCAAGACTGTGGAAGGGGTGTTGCAACGCGCAGAGATATTCGCGGATTTACAGGCATTTGAAGATGCCGAAAGTCTGGTTCGACACGTGTTACAGCTCGAACCTGATAACTTTTCTGCCATCAATTCGCTCTGTGCGTTGCTGGCCAGACTCGACCGAACTCAAGAAGCGGTCGAACATGCCTTGGCGTATTGTGAGCAGCACGACAGTTCGTTCGACGCCTACATGTATTTCGCCACGATCTTTGGACATCTCAAAAGCAAATCCGCAGTGGCCCTCTTTCTGGATAAGGCCCAAGCCCTTTCAACGACAAGCATTCAGCGTGCCAAGATCAATCATATGCGGGCTGCAAATGACGAAAAGGCAAGCGAGTTGGACCAGCACGGCATGGCAGTTGGCATCTTTGACACGTTTGCGGAAAACTACGATGCGCAGTTGGAGAAGATCAAAAACAACGGCCCAAGCATGGTCTACACTGCCTTGGTGGAATTGGGCCTGCCCAAGACGCAGACGCGGCGCATACTCGACGCGGGCTGCGGAACTGGCCTCTGCGCCGGGTTTTTGCGCGATTATGCGAAAGAGATCGTCGGCGCGGACCTGTCGACTGGCATGCTGGAAAAAGCACGTGAGAAAGCCGTCTACGATTTTCTGAGCCGTACTGATCTGTCGATACCCGCCACATACCCAGATGGCAGTTTTGATATGATCATCTGTGCGGATGTGCTGGTGTATTTCGGGGCATTAAAAACCGTGTTTGACAATTTTCAAAGCAAGCTCAATCCGGGTGGTTGGCTGGTCTTCACGGTTGAAACCGAACAAGACGACGACCAAAAGCCTGGATTCAAGCTGCATTCGGCGGGACGGTACAAACACACTGACGCCTATGTGTGCCAAAGCCTTGCCGACAGTGGGTTCCCAAAACCAAAACTGTTGGAACATGGGCGGCTGCGAAACGAATTGGCGCGGCCGCTTATGGGCACAATAGTTGCCGTACAAAAGCCGGCGCTGCTATTCACCTGAATGTGGCCCACCGCAAACTGGCAAGCCTTGCTGGCACCCTTTTGCGCTGCTACCTAATGCGGTGATGTTCCTCCGGGCTTTTTCATGCGCGCTGCAATCGCAACTGGCGAATACCACCTCGGCGGTGAGACGTTCATAAACCGCCACATCGAACACTTGTTCGGTGGGAATACAGTTGTGGTGTGCGGTCGCTTCCACGGCGACAACCCTTACGGCAAATCCTACTTTGCCCGCCGCGACGGCCTGTCCGGTCGTGATGTCCTGATTGCGCCTTGGTGGCTTTTGCGCAACCGCATGCGCCACGGCACGTCCCGCCTGCCCTTTGGTGAATCAAAAGACGCTTTGACCCGCTTTTTTCGGGATGAGAACGTCGATGTCATCCTTGCAGAATTTGGCACACAAGCTTTGGCACTGGCGCCACTGGCCAATGCGCTTGGTATTCCAATATTCACCTATTTTCGCGGCACTGATGCGTCCAAAGCCATCCGTACCGAACGCATGCGCGCGGCCTATCGCAAGATGATGCCGCGGTTGGCAGGCGTGTTTTCGGTCTCTCGGTTCCTGCTCGACAATCTGGGGCATCACGGAATCACGCATCCCAACAGCCACGTCATTCCGTCGGGCGTCGATGTCCGGCATTTTGCTCCTCAAGACAAAGTGCCCCTTAGCTTTTTGGCGGTGGGTCGGTTTGTCGAAAAGAAAGCACCGCTCACCACTCTGCGCGCGTTTGCACAAGCAACCGCAGACACCCCGAACGCACGACTTGATTTCATTGGTGACGGGCCATTGCTCGACCCCACGCGCGCGCTGGCGGATGAGCTTGGCGTTGCCAAGAAAGTGCGCTTTCACGGCGCTCAACCGCATGACACCGTACGCGACAAGCTGATGAGCACACAGTTCTTCTTGCAACACTCGGTAACCGCAAAAGACGGCAACACTGAAGGGCTGCCCACCGCCATACAAGAAGCGATGGCCTGTGGGTGCATCACCATTTCCACACGTCACGCAGGCATCCCCGAAGCGATTGATGAGGGTGAAACCGGCTTTCTTGTGGATGAGCATGATGAAACGGGGTTTGCGACTGCGATCACCGCAGCCATGGCCGTTGATGACCTGCCAGCAATGTCGAACCGAGCGCGGTTAGTTGCCGAAAACCGATTTGATAACAGCATCTTGCTGAAGATTCTGGAACGTCGGATACAAGAAACCCTCGCAGGGCAACTCGCTGCGTCAAAGACCGGCACCTGATTGGCCGTCTTGTGATCCTCTACCGCCTCCTGATGCTTGTGGTCGCCTTGCGCGAAATCGCGTCGCGTGCGTTGAAACGGGACTTTGAAGGATGCAAACAGCGTCTGGGACGAACACAGCCAGCTCAACAGAAAGATCATATCTGGATCCATGCCGCATCGAACGGTGAGGTAACCTCTGCCAAACCGGTCATTTCTCAACTCGGCCACGACGGGCGCGCCATCCTCGTGACGGTGAACACGGACAGTGCTGTCGCACTGGTGCAAGGATGGGCCTTGCCGAATGTGTCCGTGCAACTCGCTCCGATCGACCTACCTGGCCCAACCGCGCGCCTGATCAAAAGCTGGGGGGTGAAAGCCTTGATCGTCTTGGAATCCGACCTCTGGCCACATCGCATTCTCACCTGCCCCGGCCCTGTTCTGGTACTGGGCGCACGCTTGACCGAACGCAGCGCGAAGGGGTGGAAACGCTTCAACGCCCTCGCCCGCAAAGTGGTTGGCAAAATCAGCTACCTTTCGGCGCAAGATGCCGGATCGCTCAAACGGATTTCTCAATTTGGTCTGGCAGAAGCCGCAACAGGCCCCGTCTACGATCTTAAAGCGCTCTACGCCCCACCCAAGGCCTCGCCTGATGCGACGCTCCTGCAAGCCTTTGATCTACAAAAGACGTGGCTCGCCGCCTCAACACATGAAGGCGAAGACCAGATCATCCTGTCAGCTCACACCAAAGCGCAGCAGACATGGCCAGACCTGAAACTCATCCTTGCACCGAGACATCCCAAACGGGCCGAAGCGATCGCCAAATTGGCCAAATCACTTGGGCTTGCCGTCTCGCGGCGCAGCCAGAATGATGATCCGCGCGCAAACCAAGTCTATCTAGCAGACACCCTTGGCGAAATGGCGTTCTGGTACCAACTGGCAGGCATAACATTTGTCGCCGGGTCACTGACAGATAGAGGAGGCCATACGCCTTACGAACCGGCCTATTTTGCCTCGGCAATCTTGCACGGGCCAGATACCGCTAATTTCCAAGCTGCTTATGCGCGCCTAAAAGACAAAAACGCCTCCATTCGCGTGACAGACACAGACACATTGGCCGAAGCCCTAATCTCCCTGAACGATCCTTTGCGCCAACAGGCCTTGGGGATCGCAGCGCAGTCGGCTCTGCGCCAAGACACCGATATAGATGCACTTATGACCGATATTCGCGGCGTTCTGGACGCTTGATGTCGGTTGCAAGATGCCTATTGTTGTTCAATCCAAACCCAACCAAATCAAAGCAGTGCGACCCAGCTTAAAATGATCCAGTTCACCCTCAAATGCGCCAACGACCATCGGTTCGACAGCTGGTTTCAGTCCAGTTCGGCGTTTGACAAGCTGCAAGCCGCGGGTCACGTCAGCTGTGCGGTGTGCGGATCGAACGAGGTGAGCAAGGCGATGATGGCCCCTCGCGTCAGCACATCCGACGCGCCCGAAACCCTGCCCGCTGCACCCAAACTGTCGGAACCGGCAAGCCCTGCCGAACAGGCATTGGCTGAAATGCGGAAGTTCGTGGAAAAGAACTCTGACTATGTCGGCAAGGATTTCGCCACCGAAGCCCGCGCCATTCACGACGGTGATGCGCCTGCGCGTCCGATCTGGGGCGAAACCAAAGGCGAGGAAGCCAAAAAGCTAATCGAAGACGGCGTACCGGTCGCGCCTCTGCCATTTACGCCCACTCGAAAGTCGAACTGATGAACATCCTGATCACTGGCGCCAACCGCGGTATTGGCGCGGCCCTGTTGTCTGCGGCCACGGCACGCGGCGACACCGTCATGGGGACGACGCGTGCGCAAGACCACCCGACCCTCTTGCCCTTGGATGTGCGCGACCCCGAAAGCTGTGCTGCTTTGGCGACACGCCTCAAAGACACGCCGATTGATCTCCTTGTATGCAATTCCGGCGTCTACCTCGAAAAAGGCAAATCGGTGCGAAGCCTGTCCGACACGCACCTCTGGGACGACACGTTCGCCACCAACGTGACAGGTGTCTATCTCACCGCGATGGCGTTTCTTCCAAACCTAAAGCAGTCCTCGACACCAAAGCTCGCGATCATCTCGTCGCAAATGGGCTCGTCCGAGCGCGCAGGCGGCAACGCCTTCATCTACCGCGCGTCCAAAGCCGCCGCTCTTAATCTGGGGCGCAACATGGCAGTTGACCTCAAACCAGATGGCATCCCCGTGGGCATTTATCACCCCGGCTGGGTCCGCACCGATATGGGCAGCGCCGCAGCTGCCATCGGCACCGAGGAATCCGCCGACGGGCTGCTCGCACGATTTGACGCCTTATCGATGACCACAACCGGCTGCTTTGAAATGTGGAACAGTGACCCGATGCCGTTCTAGGCTTCGGCAAAAGCACACCCCATCTTCGACACCCTCGGCCACCCTTGCACCTGTCAGCGACCGCACGTAAACGACCGCTGACCATTTGCCGGGGACGCAGATATGCCTATTCTCGTGATGAAATTTGGCGGAACATCCGTCGCAACGCTTGACCGGATCAAGCGCGCCGCAAAGCGCGTTGGTGTCGAAGTGGCCAAAGGTTACGACGTCATCGTGATCGTCTCAGCGATGTCGGGCGAGACGAACAAGCTGGTGGGCTTTGTCAACGACACGTCCCCGCTGTTTGATGCCCGCGAATACGATGCGGTTGTGTCCTCTGGCGAAAACGTCACCGCAGGTCTCATGGCGCTGACCTTGCAGGAAATGGACGTGCCCGCGCGCAGCTGGCAGGGCTGGCAGGTGCCGGTGCAAACCACCTCCGCACATTCTGCTGCCCGGATCGAAGACATCGCCCCCGACAACATTCTTCAAAAGTTCGAAGAAGGTATGAAGGTCGCTGTTGTGGCCGGCTTCCAAGGTGTCAGCCCCGAAGGGCGCATCACAACTCTGGGTCGAGGCGGCTCCGACACAACCGCCGTTGCCTTCGCGGCCGCGTTTAATGCCGAACGCTGTGACATCTATACCGACGTGGACGGCGTCTACACCACAGACCCGCGCATCTGTGACAAGGCGCGAAAGCTCGAAAAAATCTCGTTCGAAGAGATGCTGGAACTTGCCTCTCTTGGCGCGAAAGTGCTGCAAACCCGATCTGTCGAACTCGCCATGCGCTACAAAGTGCGCCTGCGCGTGCTCAGCAGCTTTGAAGAACAATCTGACAATGCAGGCACGTTGGTCTGCGACGAGGAGGACATCATGGAAAGCAATGTTGTGGCCGGTGTGGCCTATTCCCGCGATGAGGCCAAAATGACCCTCGTCTCTGTCGCCGACCGCCCGGGCATCGCCGCCGCGATCTTTACACCGCTGTCCGAGGCCGGTGTGAATGTCGATATGATCGTGCAGAACATCTCGGAAGAGGGTCGCACGGACATGACCTTTTCCTGCCCCACCGACCAGGTGGCGCGCGCTGAAAAGGCCATGCTAGACGCCAAGGAAAAAGGCGCGATCAACTTTCACGACATCGTCGCAGACACAAATGTGGCGAAAATCTCGGTCGTTGGCATTGGCATGCGCAGCCATACCGGTGTCGCGGCCAAGATGTTCGAAGTGCTGTCAAAAGAGGGCATCAACATCAAGGTCATCACGACATCAGAGATCAAAATCTCGGTCCTTATTGACCGCAAGTACATGGAACTTGCTGTGCAAGCGCTGCATGACGCGTTTGAGTTGGAAAAGGCGGCCTGATAGACATCTTCGCTCGGGTCTGGCTAGGCTGATCCTTATGTTGAAGTTCGTTGTTAAGGCGCTCATCATCATCTCTATCCCTCTCGCTCTTGCTGGCGTGGGATTTCTGTGGTGGGCGCACAGTGTATTGCGAGCCTTAAACGGCACCGGGCAACCGGATGTATACGGCGCGTACCGAAGAGTTGTAGCCGAAGAGCTTAGTCAGGTCGCAATGCAAGGCTCCACACCGGAACGCTTCTCAAGTCTTACCGAGGAAAGCTCAGAGCCATACTCTTTCTGGGGACGAATACTAAGATTGCCGGAGCCCGTATGCCTAGTGTCTTGGGAATCTGCTCAGGGTAAAATTCGGCTCAGACATCCTGATCCAGGCTCCATCCCGCCACCAGTAACTTACGCGGGCCGAGCTTGCGGTGATTTTGTCTTGGTAAATCCGCCTTCAGTGCCGGCGAAAATTGCGCAACTCGAGCCTGCCAACGAACCGATCAAGCTGTTATGCGTGCCAGACAATGACAGGACACATCCATACAAAATGGACTACAGTGCGCCTGCCAATGGCTCAACTAGGATTGCCACCGTCGTCCAAGGCAACACGGCGCAGGAATTGCTGGATAGTCTTTATAAGAAAGCCAATTCAGACGAAACGATCACCGTCAAACATCCAAGCGCAAAGCACTTGAGTGACGAGCCGATGACCCTGCGAGAACTGCTTGCCGAAACGGACATTCTTCCGGGTGAAACCATCGTCTGCGATGGATTCGACATTCATCACTTCACTTTCTTTGCCAAAACTTGGCCGTTGGGTAGTGAAGACTAAAGACGCGGATCTGGCGTCTGATCAGAATGGATTTTTCAGCCGTTCGCTTTGGCATCTCCGCTTCCCCCGCCCAATCACTAAGCCTATAGTTGAGCCGAACGACGAGGCAGTGGGGCGGATGCCAGACAGATTCGAAAGTGAAAGCCGCAAGCTGCTCGGGCGCTTGCGGGACACGATGGCGAGCGAGGCTGCAGGCCAGGAACGGCTCGATCAGATCACCCACCTCACCGGCGACTCCATGGGCACCGAAGTGTGCTCCATCTACCTGTTCCGCGATGATGAAACCCTTGAACTTTGCGCCACCGAAGGTCTGAACCCCGAAGCGGTGCACCAAACCCGTATGAAGCTGGGCGAAGGCCTCGTCGGCCGCGTCGCCCGTACCGGCAAGATCGTCAACGCGGCAGATGCCCCCTCTACCAAAGGCTTCCGCTACATGCCGGAAACTGGGGAAGAGCTGTTCTCAAGCTTCTTGGGTGTGCCAATCCAACGCCTGGGTGAAAAACTCGGCGTGCTCGTGGTGCAATCCAAAGAAGCCCGCGAATTCAGCGCAGATGAGGTCTACGCGCTTGAGGTCGTCGCCATGGTGCTTGCCGAAATGACCGAACTCGGCGCATTTGTCGGCGAAGGCGCTGCCCTGCGCGCGCGTCACACCGAACCGGTCCTGTTGCGCGGTATCACGGGCCAAGAGGGCACCGCCGAAGGCCATGTCTGGCTGCACGAACCACGGGTGGTTGTCACAAACCTCGTGGCCGACGACCCCGACACCGAACGCGCCCGCCTTATGGAGGCCGTCGAAAACCTGCGCGTCAGCGTGGACCAGTTGCTTGCAGGCGCCTCAGGCGACACCGAACAAGTGCAGGTGCTTGAAGCCTACCGCATGTTTGCCAACTCCAAAGGCTGGCTGCGGCGGATGGAGGAAAGCATCGACCGTGGCCTCAGCGCCGAAGCCGCCGTTGAAAAAGAACAATCCGACGTCCGCGCCCGCATGAGCCAGGCGCATGACGCCTATCTGCGCGAACGCCTGCAGGACCTCGATGATCTGTCCAACCGCCTGCTGCGTATCCTGACCGGCCAAGGCGCACAGACGGGGGCAGAGCTTCCACCCGACCCGATCCTGATCGCGCGCAACATCGGCCCGGGCGAGCTTCTGGAATACGGGCGTCAACTGCGCGGCATCGTGCTTGAGGAAGGGTCCGTCGGCAGTCACGCGGCGATCGTCGCGCGCGCCCTCGCGATTCCTTTGGTGATCAGCGCAAAACGCATCCTGAACGAAGCGCTCAACGGCGATCACATCATGGTCGATGGCGATCAGGGTGTTGTACATCTGCGCCCAGACGATACCGTTGTCACCGCCTTCCGTGACAAGATCGCGATGCAGGCACAGGCGCAGGAACGCTACGCTTCAATCCGCGAAAAACCCGCTGTCACCCAATGCGGCACAACGGTCCGGCTCGACATGAATGCGGGCCTGATGGCGGACCTGCCCTCATTGGAAAGCTCAGGCGCCGAAGGCGTGGGCCTGTTCAGAACCGAACTTCAATTCCTCATTCGCAACCAGATGCCGAAACGTACTGAACTGGCGGCGCTCTATGCTCGGGTTCTAGATGCCGCAAAAGGCAAACGCGTTGTGTTCCGCACGCTCGACATCGGGTCAGACAAGGTCTTGCCCTACATGACCCCACAGGATGAGCCGAACCCGGCTCTGGGCTGGCGCGCCATTCGTGTCGGGCTCGACAAGCCGGGCGTCATGCGTATGCAGTTGCAGGCGCTTTTGCGCGCAGCAAATGGACGGGCGCTGACCCTTATGTTCCCGTTTGTCGCTCAATACGAGGAATACCGCCTCGCCCGCGCCGAGGTCGACAAGGCCATCGCCCGCGAGATCAAGCTGGGTCATAACATCCCCGAAACGCTCGAAATCGGGGCCATGCTCGAAACGCCGTCACTCGCCTATGCGTGCAAGACGTTCTACGAAGAGGTCGATTTTCTGTCCATCGGCGGCAATGATCTCAAGCAATTCTTCTTTGCGGCAGACCGCGAAAACGAACGTGTCCGCCGACGCTATGACACGCTAAACGTCAGCTACCTCACGTTCCTCGAACACATTGTCCAACGCTGCAACGAGACGGACACGCGCGTGTCCTTCTGCGGCGAAGATGCCGGTCGCCCGGTGGAAGCCCTGTGTATGGCCGCCATCGGTCTGCGCACCCTGTCCATGCGCCCGGCGTCCATTGGTCCGGTCAAACACCTGCTGCGTCGCTGCAATCTGACTGATGTCAAAAAGGTCATCGACACGGCTCGTGACAATGGCGAACAAACCGTGCGCCCAGCAGTAATGGAGTATCTGCGCAGCTTAAGCTGACGCCATCGCTGGCGGCGTATCCCGATGCGCCCACCAGACAATGAAACTCAGCACGATTGCACTGCCCGACACAAAGGTCATCACTGTGCCCGGGAAGAAATTCACGTATCCCGGCAGGTCAACAAACAGCAAGTACCCAATATCGGCCAGGCCACCGACCATGCCGGTCACCCAAATCGCGGTCATGTTCTGGCGCCAGACCAAAATGCCGCCAATGATTGTAGCGATGCCAAACCAACCAAGATTCCAGCCATGTTGGTTCAGGATACCACCCGCAGCCGGATGGTACTCTCCGGCCAAAGCCTCCGGGGGAACCGCGTCTGCAATCGCTTGAAACCCGCCTGCAGCATCGGACGTCAATACAATCACCCCGGCAAGAAGATGGACGGCGCCCCAGATCACCCAAAGAACAGCAGCGATTTTCAACATCAAAGCGTGAGAATTGCTCATCTTTTCGGTCTCCAGTAGTGTTTCAGACGAGGCAAAACATCAGTTTTGACCACGCATAATAAAGTAGACTTTGTCTACATTTCGCACGCTTGTGGATATTGTCAACTAAAAAGCTTCCATGTCTGATACCGAACTTGCCATCCTTGTTGACCGTTTCATGCGGCAAATTCATATGTCCTTACAGGCAAAAGCCGCAGGATTTGACACGGAAAATGTTGGTCCTGGTGGCGGTATGGTCTTGTTAACACTGGCAGATATGGGGCCGTCCGAGATGCATGAACTCACCAGGCGGGTCGCACGCGACAAGTCGCAAATGACGCGCCTCATGAAGTCATTGGAAACCAAAGGACTGCTTGAACGGACCACCTCAAAAGCCGATGCACGGGTTAGCATTGTGTCGCTCACACCATTTGGGAATGAGGTCGTAGATACGCTCCGCCGCGCTGTCGCCGAAGCAATCGGTCAAGTTCTGTCGCCGATCACGGAACAGGAAAAGGAACAGTTGAAACACCTTATGCGCAAGGCGCTCGGCTGAACCCGATAAGTTTCATGCGAGCGCACGTACCAAGCCCCCTGTTAGCCACACACCAAACCGGTTCCAAAAAGGCGAGACCTGACGTCGACCGCGCTTCGAAGTAGTCTTGCACGCATCATTCTTATCGCCGGACCAGCGACAAAAGCTGGTCCGGCGGAAGAGAGTTGGCGGCGCTGACCTTTTGCCAGTTTTTAAATTGGTTTTACCCTGACGTCGCCAATCCAAGTTTGCGGGCAAGGCCGAAGACGTCCCGTGCCGGATCGTTAATGGGCCATACCGGCCTCGCCCGCGATGCGTTCCATATCTGCCGGAACACGATGTACTCTCGGTGATTAACGTTAATATTGGGTGAAGCGTGCGGTAAATTTACGCATTCTCCAAATTTTTTAATGCCCGTTTGAGCTCTTCAACCAAAAGCGTTTCTGATTGCGATGTTTCCAGCGCCAGCCTTCGCAACCCGAAATGCACATGCGCCATTTCCTGATAGTAGCTGGTGAAGGCGTAATTCGTTGCAGCCCCAGCTGCCGCCCCCAGGATCGGCACGGTCTGCGCGGCAAGTTTCTGGCCCATCACGGTCGCAAGGCGCGGCGCGACGGACTTCATGATTCCGTGCACAGCCGTCCCAGTCAGCGTCACCCGCGTTGTCAAAAACGCCATGTTCGCACCGTCATCATCCTCAAGCGGCCCAGCACTGGCAAAGACGGTCATGCAATCGGCCAGAACTTCTGGATCGTTCGGGTCAAAATCGTATTCGGCCGCAATGCCCTGAATGGCACGCAGCAGCACTGTGGTTGTAACCGGCAACTCTGCCAGTGCTGTTGGCAGACCGCCCGCCCCTCCAACCGCGCCCATCGCGGTTGTCACAGCCGTATTCAGCCAGCCCTTTTGGTCCGGCAAGACACCGCGCGATTGTTTCGCAGCGTGCAAAGCCACCGTCAGCGCGCGTTCGGTTGCGCTTTCAAGGCCAAGCTTGACCGGGTTTGGCAAACGTTCCAGCAGGTTCTCCGCCCGGCCCCCGATCATGTTCAGCACTTGCAGACCAAGACCCCCCGCAGATTTATGTCGGTGGGCAAGCTCCGCGATGGCGGTTTGCGTCTTTACGGGCACGAGATCAGTTCCTGTCATGCGTTAAAGATTGGGTCGTTCGCCGACGGCTTCAAGCGTCCCGGCGCACTTTGCCCGTGATGCCGTCCCATGCACCTGAAGTCAGAGCCAACCCCAAGACGCGGTCCGGGTTGGTCGGTGGTGGCATGATGACGCCGCTTAGCGGTTCAAACCCAAAACGCCCGTAATAAGGCGCATCCCCAACAAGAATGACCCGCGCCCAGCTATCTGCTTTGGCTTGCTCCACCGCATCCCGGATCAGTGCGCCCCCTAATCCTTCGCCCTGCGCCGTAGGGTGCACAGCAATCGGCCCCAACAACAGGCATCGTGCTGCGCCAACGCGCACCGGCCAGAACCGGATCGCCCCGCCAAGGATACCATCCGCATCGCGCGCCACCCGTGACAGAGACACAACCGGGGCCACGCCGTCGCGCAATCGGTACGAGCTCAACGCCTCGCGTCCCGGTGCGAAACACAGGTCGTAGAGCGCCTCGACCTCCCACCAATCGTCTTCGGTTTCCTGTGTCAGGGTGAACATGGCTTCGCTCTTTGGTCTGGCGCGTGCACACCCCGTGCATTCCGCCGCGAAACCGCCTATCACGCGGGGAAATGATCGGCAAACAGGGACCCGACCACTATGTTCTACCGCCCCGAGGAGGGTCACGGCCTGCCTCACAACCCGTTCAACGCCATCGTCACCCCTCGCCCCATCGGCTGGATCTCAACCAGGGGGAGCGACGGCCAAGACAACCTCGCGCCGTATTCGTTTTTTAACGCTGTCGCCTACTTTCCGCCGCAGGTCATGTTCGCCTCCACGTCATCCAAAGAAGACCGGGGCGACACTAAAGACAGTGTGGCGCAAATCCGTGACACCGGCGTTTTCGCAGTGAACATCGTGGAATACGCGATGCGCGATGTGATGAACCAATCGTCCGGGAATTGGGCGAAAGACCAGGATGAGTTTGAGATCGCGGGCGTCGAGAAAGCAGAATGCGAGACCATCAATTGCCCCCGCGTTGCCAAAGCGCCCGCGACATTGGAATGTCGGCTGACACAAATCGTCAAGCTGCCTGGCGAGGCAAATTTCACCGTTTTTGGGGAAGTGACCGGCGTTCATATGCGCGACGATTGCCTGAAGGACGGGATGTTTGATGTGCTCAGCTTTCACCCGCTGACGCGCATGGGTTACCGCGATTACTCTGTCATTCGCGAAACGTTCAGCCTCAAACGCCCCGGAGAGTGAAAGCGCGAATAGGTCACCCCTTGCGCCCTATTGTTTCGCGCGCGAAACATTGGGTCCGATCCGGTCCTTTAACAAAAGGTTAACACATCATGGCTGTCAAACGCCTCCTCACAGAATTCGGCATGGGCAGTTCCCTGCGGCGGCAAGACTATACGGAAGCGGCCTCGCGCGCAGTGAAAGACGCGCTTTGGCACAATTCGATCAACCTCGCCGAGCTTTACGGCAAGGACAAAACCGACATGCAGATCACGGTGGAGGTTGGCGTCCAACAGCCGGATGAGATCGACACGGGCACGATTGCAGGCATCTTTCCTTACGGTCAGGTCACGGTCGTCCCGCGCAAAGGCGGCCTTGACGTGCCTCGCAAGGATGGCGGCAAACCGACAGTGATTGCCAATGTGGCGATATCGGTCGCCCTTGATCTGGAGGGCACAGCATGAGTGATCAGCGGTTCATCATTGAAATGGGCATGGGCAATGACCAGTACGGTATGGATTACACCAAAGCCGCCGCCCGAGCGATTGAGGATGCGATCCGGCATTCTTCGATCCCGCTGTTTGAGGCAACGGGTTTGGCGCATGATGACATGCGCGTGCAGGTCACAATCGGCGTGGCGGAACCCGACAAGGTCGATTGCGCATCGCTTGTCACTGCACTGCCGCGTGGAAAGGCCAGTGTCGCTGCGATCGAGGGCGGGTTGAATGTGACCAACCCCGACACCGGCAAAACGCTTGTCATTGCAACAGCGGCTGTTGAGGCGTTTTTGCCAAAACAAGCCGGATAATCGGCGCGGTCACGCGGCCTAATCTGCGACGCTTGGGTTTGTAAATGCAGCAGGCGCGAAGGGACGGGCCATCGCCCGCGCGACCAGATCCAGATGATCCTGACCGTAAAACATGTCTCCGGACACCACGTAGGTCGGCGAGCCAAAAACGTTGCTTTTGATGGCGGCCTGGGTGTTCGCGGCGTGTATCGCTTGCACGTCGTCTGACATCGCTGCGTCGAGAAGCGCTTTTGCATCTTTTGCAACCGGGGTGATTGCACGGATCACGTGTTCTGGGTTTGCAAGATCAATGTCATCCCGCCAATGCGCCTGCAACAGCGCCAAGGAAATCGCATCCACGTTCTGTCCCTGCTCTTGGGCTGCGATGATGACACCATTGGACAAGTCGAGCGCATTGTCGTGGAAGGTGGGGCGGTGCTTGAGGATCTCGACATTGCGGTATTCAGCCCAACGTTCGATCTCACGCCCGAAGAAGTAATCGACATGCGCCTGTGTCCGTGCGGCAAAAGGCTGACCACCAACCGCTTCCACAACAGGGCTAAGCGTGATTGGCACATGCCGTATGAGATAGCCTTGTGCCGCGCAGATATCGTAAAACGCCTGCGCGCCAAGATAGGCGTAGGCAGAATGGGCTGAGTAGATATAGTCGATCGTTGGCATGGGGCAGCCTTTGCAATGTCACGCTGCGCATAGCTTATGGTGATGGCGCAAGACGTGCCAGAGAGACGGGACGGCGTTTCGAAACGCCGTGGGAAGCGATTTGCAAATCGCTTTGCGCCTAGCGGAGATGATGGAACGTCACATTTGGGACCGCGACGGCTTCAAAACGCGGCGACACCGAAAACGTAAGGATGCGCAACACTCAATGACGCATAGACAGCGGTTCCAACTGTTATGCGTAGGACAAGAGACGGCCAGCTTGAAGGCTTGGCAAAAAGTGGGGCGCGTTTGATATCAGCACAGATTTTCGCCCAGCGCTCAGGTCCGATTTCACGCTTCTTGCGGCGGTCGATCAACCAATGCCCCATGAAAGCGAATAAACCCAGCGGGCAAAACAGCAAAACATGCGCAAGATCACCATTGGGCAGGATATGCAGCCCGGCCCAAAGCACCAGCACAGTGAGGATCGGATGACGTGTCCAGCGGACAATACCGGGGCGGTGGGGGTCAAATTCCTGATTACGTGCACCGCCAAACGACAGCGGATTGGGGCGCCCGATGCTGATGGCCGCCAGAATGCAGACCACGAACATGCCGCTCTGGACAACGGCACGGTGCCACGGCATCTGCGGCCAGAGTTCGAGGTAAGGCGCCTGCCCTGCGCCCCAGATCAACCAGCCCAGCATCACCAAGGACAGAACGGAATAGCTGATCCCAAAACCCGCCGCACCGATTTGGCGCACAATGCGAGTTTAGACAGCCGGTCGGGTCGGCACAGAAAGCGTTACTAAAAACACGACAAACACGGCTGCAAATCCGAACCAACTCACGATCGCACCTTTTGACATGGGCAGCCGATGCAAGGATGTCTCAACTGGCCCGTTCCCGGGTAGAAGACACATGACGGGCAGCTGTGATCAAGCGAAACCCGTGGTGGTCTAGCGCCGTTGCACCGTTGGACTTTGTCTTTCCCTTAGACTGCCGCTGATCGATCAGTGATCGCCAAGGATACCTGTGCGGACGCCATAATCGACGGCCAGTGCGTAATCCGGGTCGTCGTCGTTTTCGACAACGAGGTGGCCCGCTTTGGACAACAGCTTATGACAATCGCGGCTCAGGTGGCGGAGTTGCAGGCGTTTGCCTGCGGCTTGGTATTTGCCTGCGACAGCTTCGATGGCCTGCAACGCCGATTGGTCCACCACGCGGCTTTGAGCGAAATCGGCGATGACGAGGTCAGGGTCGGATTGTACGTCGAACAGCTCCATAAAGCCGTCGGATGAGCCGAAGAACAGGGGGCCTTGGATCTCATAGACTTTGGCGCCTTCTTCTGTCCGGCTGTCGCGGGTGATGGCGTGGATGCGGCGGGCGTTGTTCCATGCATAGGCCAGAGCGGACACGATGACGCCCACAACCACCGCCACGGCGAGGTCTTCGAGAACGGTTACAACGGTGACCAACAGAATGACGAAGGCATCCGTCAGCGGGACTTTGCGCAAGATCGTCAGCGAGTTCCACGCGAAGGTGCCGATCACGACCATGAACATCACGCCGACCAATGCGGCCAGTGGGATGAGTTCGATGAGCGGGGCGGCAAACAGGATGAAGATCAGCAGGAAGAGCGCGGCAGCGATCCCTGCGACACGCGTGCGCCCGCCGGATTTCACGTTGATCATCGACTGACCGATCATGGCGCAGCCGCCCATTCCGCCGAAGAAACCGGTGACGGTGTTCGCCACACCCTGCGCGATACATTCCTGCGATGCGCCGCCGCGTTCGCCTGTAATCTCACCCACGAGGTTGAGGGTGAGGAGGGACTCGATGAGGCCAATCGCGGCGAGGATCACGGCGTAGGGCAGGATGATTTCGAACGTTTCCCAATTGAGCGGCACCATCGGGATATGGAAGCTGGGCAGCCCTCCTTGGATGGAGGCCAAATCCCCCACGCGCGGGACGTCAAGGTTAAAGCCGATGACCAGGGCTGCAACGACTGCAATGCCTACCAGAGGCGCGGGCACCACGCGGCTGATGCGTGGCATCACCCAAATGATCGCCATGGTCAGCGCTGTCAGGCCCAACATCAGGTAAAGCGGCGTGCCAGAGAGCCATTCACCGCCGCCCACTCCGTGGCCGGTGTTTTCCATCGTGCCGGGGACTTTGAACTGGCCCAACTGCGCAAGGAAAATCACGATGGCCAGACCGTTCACAAACCCCAGCATCACCGGATGCGGGACCAGTCGGATGAATTTGCCCCAGCGCATGGCCCCGGCGATGATCTGCAGGATGCCCATGAGGACGACGGTCGCAAACAGGTATTCGACACCGTGTTGGGCCACGAGAGCGACCATCACGACCGCCAAAGCGCCCGTCGCGCCAGATATCATGCCGGGGCGGCCGCCGAAGACTGCGGTGATCAGGCCGACAAGGAAAGCTGCGTAAAGCCCCACCAACGGATGCACGCCTGCCACAAACGCAAACGCCACCGCTTCGGGAACCAGCGCAAGCGCCACAGTCAGTCCCGACAGCAGTTCGATGCGGATGCGTGCAGGTGTCAGACGCTCTTTTGGCAAAAGGCTCAGATCGGGAATGGCAAGACGATTGGCGAACGCGGCCAGCAGACCTTTGGGCATATTCACTCTCGGGAATGGCAGATCAAAGCGCTGCGATAGACGGTTCGCACTGAAATGACCATTGCCACATGTGTTGGACCGCCATGCGTTGCGCGCATGTCACAGGGCAATCTGCGCATTGCAGCGACAGGTGCGGACTGCAAAACTGGTACCACATCAACCCGGAGGCCTGCCTATGACAACCCGCAAACACGGAGTGCTCGGAGGGTCCGGTCTGTATGCCGTGGATGGGGTGCAGAATGGCGAGTGGCTGGAGGTAGAGACTCCCTGGGGCATGCCATCGGATGCGTTCTTTTGCGGAGTGCTCGGCGGGTTGGACATTGTCTTTCTGCCCCGTCACGGGCGCGGCCACGTGCACAGCCCGACCGACGTGCCGTATCGCGCTAATATTGATGCGCTGAAGCGGCTTGGCGTGACGGATGTTGTCAGCCTCAGCGCCTGCGGATCGTTCCGGGAAGAGATGGCGCCGGGAGACTTCGTAATTGTGGATCAATTCATCGACCGCACCTTCGCCCGGCCCAAAAGCTTTTTTGGGTCAGGCTGCGTGGCGCATGTGTCGATGGCGCATCCCGTGTCGAAAGAGCTGAGTGCGCATTGCGCGACCGCGGCCCGCGTTGCCGGTGTTACCGTGCACGAGGGTGGAACGTATCTTGCGATGGAGGGTCCGCAGTTCTCCTCTTACGCCGAGTCGATCATGTACCGGGATCAATGGGGCTGCTCGGTGATCGGGATGACCAACATGCCCGAAGCCAAGCTCGCCCGCGAAGCGGAACTCCCCTATGCCAGCGTTGCTATGGTCACCGACTACGACTGCTGGCATCCCGATCACGACGCGGTGGAAGTGTCTGATATTGTGCGGGTTCTGCATGGGAATGCCGATGCGGCGCGGGCGTTGATCAAGGAATTGCCTGTGCTTTTGGGCACTGAACGCACCCCCTGCCCGCAAGGCTGCGATACGGCGCTTGAATACGCATTGATCACCGCCCCCGAGGCGCGTGACCCGGAATTGATGAAAAAGCTGGACGCTGTTGCCGGACGCGTGCTTTCTGGACCGGTTGATTAAACCGGAGACGTTTCCATGCCGCTTGACCTTTGGCTCACTTTTGTTGCGGCCTCGACCGCTTTGTTGCTGATCCCCGGCCCGACCGTGTTGCTGGTGCTGTCCTATGCGCTAAGCCAAGGACGCCGGGTCGCAGTGGCATCGGCAAGCGGCGTCGCAGTTGGCGACTTCATCGCAATGAGCCTTTCTTTGGCGGGTTTGGGCGCACTGGTTATGGCGTCAGCCACCTTATTCACCGTGCTGAAGTGGATCGGTGCCGTGTACCTTGTGTGGCTGGGGATCAAGCTGATCCGGTCGGCCCCCGCCTCTGGCCTGCCGATGACACCAGATGTGGCCGAAGCGCGCGGCGTCTTTGCGCATGCGGCTTTGGTCACTGCGCTGAACCCGAAATCCATCGCGTTCTTTATCGCGTTTGTTCCGCAGTTCATCACACCGGATGCGCCGCTTGGGCCACAATTCGCCATTCTGATCGCGACATTTGTCGGTCTCGCTGCTTTCAACGCCTTTGTGTACGCGCTGGCCGCCGACCGGTTGCGCGGCTGGATCGGCAAAGCGTCCGTCATCACATGGCTGACCCGCGCGGGTGGCGCCACATTGATTGCCATGGGCGCGCTGACGGCGATGGCGCGCCGGACCACCTGAGGACCTTATGACCCCCACAAAAACCGTTCGAGACTACATCCGCACGATCGTCGATTTCCCACATGAGGGGATCATGTTCCGCGATGTGACAACGCTTTTTGCCGATCCACGCGGGTTTCGCATGGCGATTGACCAATTGCTGCACCCCTATGCCGGGGTCAGGTTCGATAAGGTTGTGGGCCTTGAGGCGCGCGGGTTTATCCTGGGCGGCGCGATTGCGCACCAATTGTCCGTAGGGTTTGTGCCAATCCGCAAGAAAGGCAAGCTGCCAGGTGCTGTAATCTCGGAAGAGTACACTCTGGAATATGGCGAAGCGATTGTCGAAGTGCATGACGATGCCATTCAAGCGGGCGAAAAGATCTTGCTGGTGGATGACTTGCTGGCCACCGGCGGCACCGCAGAAGCAGGTCTGAAACTGATCGAACGGCTGGGTGGTGAAACCATCGGCTGCGCCTTCGTCATCGACCTGCCTGATCTTGGCGGTCGCGCGAAGCTAGAAGCAATGGGGATGGAGGTTCATGCCCTCTGTGCGTTTGAAGGGCTTTGACCTTTTCCCAAGCACCGGAATCACAGGCTGCATGACAATCGTTGGAACGCAGAACATAGGTCATTCGGTTTTAGCCCAACTGCTTTTGACTGCGGCCCCTGCGCAGTCAAATCTAGCGTCACCGTGCCATTTTCACCCAAAAGCACGCACAAAGTAGACAACAGACAGAATTACGCCAAAGATGATGACGACACTTCGCAGGTGTTTTGTGTTGATGCGTTTTGCCAAGTGCCCACCTGCATAACCTCCAATGGTGCTGCCCACCATCATGGCAATCGCCTGTGGCCACGCGATCAACCCGCCAATGCCGAAGACGAGAATGCTCAGTAGGGTAAAACTGGTGGCGAGAAGGTTTTTGATGGTGTTGGCGATATGAAAATTCGAGAACCCCATCAATTGCGCGATGGCAAGCAAAATAAAGCCAAGCCCCGCACCGAAATATCCCCCGTAAATCGATGACACAAAGAGACCGGCAAAAATGGCTTTGTTTCCGCGACTTTCGCCCAACGTGGCCAAAAGCCAAGCCCGCAATGTATCGCCAAACGCAAAGAGACCGGTTGCCGTAAGTATGAGGAACGGCAGCAACAGAACAAAGAAATCAGGATCCGAGACCAGCAGGAGGGCAGAGCCGATGACCGCACCAATGCCCGAGACGACAAGCAACGGGACAAGCGTTGCTCCGAGCCCGCGCAGTTCCTTTCGATAGGCGGGAAGCGCCGCCGCATTGGATGGCAGCAAGGCCAGATAATTGGTGGCATTCGCGACGACTGGCGGCAATCCGGTGGCCATCAGGGCAGGAAAGGTGAACAGCGTTGCCCCCCCTGCAATGGCATTCCACATGCCACCGAAGAGCCCAATGCCGACCAACACCAAAACTTGAAATGCATCCATGCCCGATCCTTTCAGTTACTCTCGGACCGTAGCGATGCAGTTGATTTAGAAAAAACGAATAAATGCGATCAATTGCATGAACAAAATCGAACGTCTGTCCATCGACAGTGACTTGCTGCTGACATTTGTTGAAATTGCAGAAAGCAGGACCCTTACCCTGGCCGCTGCGAAACTCTCACGTACGCAATCAGCGATCAGCGTTCAGCTTCGCAAACTCGAAGATGGTCTCGGCGCGGAACTCTTTACGCGGACGGCAAAAGGCATGGTCCTCACGGCGGCCGGGGAAACATTGCTGTCGCGCGCAAAACCTATTCTTGACGAGCTGAGGCAGACCGCCCTGCTTTTTCAAAACCCCCTTCAAGGCACGCTCAGCATCGGGTTTCCAGACGATTTCGATGATGCGGTTCTGGAGCGCATCTTGGCGCGCTTCGCTCGGGCACATCCCGCCGTCAAGGTATTGGCTCGGTCTGGGTGCACATCGAGATATGATGAAGCGATCCAGTCAGGCGAACTCGACATCGCGGTGTGTTCGGGGCTGGCACATCCCGGACCATACCTGCTGAACACCGACGCTGTTGTCTGGGCTGCCAGTGATGGGTTCGTTTGGTCTGGGTCCGAAGAAATTGCCTTGGCCCTGCTAGATCGCCCATGTCACTGGCGGGACATGCCGATGAAAGCTTTGGACAAGGCGGGGGTCCCGTACCGGATCGCATTTCAAAGCAGCAGTTTCACCAGTCTTCAATCTGCGCTGCGGGCGGGAATTGCGATTGGTTTGCTCCCGAAATCGTCTGTCGGCAGTGGCCTAAGGATTTTGACCGAGAAAGACGGTATGCCAAAGCTGCCGTTGTCGTATCGATCCATTCTGAAGTCTGACAGCGGACCGGATGATCTGTTGGACGCAATGGAGGATGCTATTCGGCATGCCGTTTTGCCAGAGGTCAGCTGAGAGAAGGACCAAGCTTTGCGCCGCATTGGCGGTTGGGCGTCCTTGCTGACACTCATGGCAGGATTTGGTGCGGTCAGTCTGCCGGCTGATTTCTTTGAAAGATGCAGCACTACCGTACGTCAACGATGGTGCACCGCTCAGTGGTTTGAGTGGCTTGTTCGGCAGCAACGCAGGTCACATGCGCGTTGAACACATCACACGTTGAATGCGTCGACCCAATCGGGGTGTCTGCGGCGTTGGGCGTTTACGAACGGGCAAAGCGGGACGATCTTGAAGCCTTCGGCACGGGCATCTTCGACCAGGCGGGTGACAAGTGCGACACCGGCGCCAGTGCCGCGAAAGGCGTCTGGAACACCGGTATGGTCGGCGATGCGCATTATCGGTGAGCGATCGAATAGGTCAGTTCGGCTTCGGCCCCATCAAGCTTGATCACGTAACGGCCTTTAGAGCCGTCCTCTTCGCGGGTGATGTCGAACGCCGTCATCAGGTCAGACGATTGTGGCCTGTGTGGCTGCGCGCAGTTCGTCTTCTGTGACACCGTCAGCCGTCTCCACGATCTTCAGACCACCTTCGACCACATCCATCACACCAAGGTTGGTGATAATGCGATCCACCACACCTTTGCCGGTCAGCGGCAAGGTGCATTCCGTCAGAACCTTGCTGTCACCATGTTTGTTGGTGTGATCCATGACCACCACAACACGCCCTACACCTGCAACAAGGTCCATCGCGCCGCCCATGCCTTTGACCAGCTTGCCGGGGATCATCCAGTTGGCCAAATCACCGTTTTCAGCCACTTCCATCGCGCCCAGGATCGCCATTGCAATCTTGCCGCCCCGGATCATGCCAAAGCTTGTGGCGCTGTCGAAATAGGATGTTTGCGGCAGTTCGGTGATGGTTTGCTTGCCCGCATTGATCAGATCGGGGTCTTCTTCACCTTCATAGGGGAACGGACCCATGCCCAGCATGCCGTTTTCGGACTGCAAGGTGACCTCGACACCTTCGGGGATGTAGTTCGACACCAGCGTCGGAATGCCGATGCCGAGGTTCACATACCAGCCGTCTTGCAGTTCCTGCGCGGCGCGCGCGGCCATCTGATTGCGATCCCATGCCATGGTGGTCTTTTCCTTGTCTTTTCCTGGTCTGCCCGGACGAGCGCGTGTGCAGAGCCGTTATTCCTTGATGTCGGTAAAGCCTACGGGCACATCAACCATGATCACCGTGCCTGCCGCACCGCGCGCCACGTTCAGTGTCGCGTCCAGTCCGTCTAGGAGGGATGTCACGAGGCGCCCGCCCACGGAAGTTTGGGACGGAAAGGCCATCTTTTTGGGAATGCCCACACCATCATCTGCAATTGTCATCCGCAGACCGCCGGCTGCGAGCCGGTTGACGCGCAATTCGAGATACCCTTGATCGAGCCCGTCAAACGCATGTTGGAACGCGTTTGAGACCAGTTCGAACGTGATGAGCGCCACACGGATCGCGGTTTCGAGGTTGACCTCTAGCGGCTCGACCAAAGACACAAAGCGCACACCGGGGCGGCCTTCGTTATGGGCGATGGTGTGCGAGATGCGAGACAGGAGTGAGCCGAGATCGATCCCATCGCGGTTCCACTGCTCGTCGGCAAGCTGCATTTCCTCATAGACGAACTGCAGGCACTCCAAGCGACGCGGCAGCACATCCAGCGTCCGCAACATCTGCCGCCTGCCTTCTTCGGTTTTCGGCTCTTCGGAGTCTTCGTTTCGATCCACCAGTGAACTGACGATCAGCCCAAGGTCTTTGCTGACCCGCGAATACACCGTGTCGAGGTGAAGCCGCGCGGCTTCGTTGGCCTGATCCTGCTCTTCATCGCGCAGCTCTTTCTGGATGCCTAGGAAGTAGACCGGCTTGCCCCGCGCATCGAGGATTGGCGCAATCATCAAGCGGTTCATAAACGGCTCACCGTTCGACCGGTAATTCAAAAGATCGAGTGTGACATCTTCCCCTGCCTCAATCGCGCTGCGGATTTTGCGGACGGATTCGGGGTCAGTGTCGGGCCCTTGCAGGAACCGGCAATTACGCCCGATGACAGAGGCGCGTTGATACCCGGTTGTGCGTTCGAACGCATCGTTGACGTAGACAATTGGGTTGTCTTCGGACTGCGGATTCGAAATCACCATTGAGACGTTCAGCCGCGAAAAGCCAGCCAGTGCCTGACTGTCGTCAAGAACTGAGGTTAGCTTGCGTTTCTCGATCGGGCGTTCCACGGGTCGGGTCGAGGTCCTTGTCTACGCTGCTGTTCGCGGCCGGGTTGTGCGCTGTTCAATGCGCTTTTCGTGCTCACCCTGAATGATCCGGTGGACATAGATGCCCGGTAGGTGAATGTGATCGGGGTCTAGCGCGCCTGGTTCCACGATTTCTTCAACTTCCAAAACACAGACCTTGCCGCACATGGCAGCGGGTGGGTTGAAGTTACGGGCTGTCTTGCGGAAAATTGCATTGCCGGTGGTGTCGGCCTTCCAGGCTTTCACGATGGATAGGTCGGCAAAGATGCCCTCTTCCATGATGTAGGTTTCGCCGTTGAAATCCTTGTGGTCTTTACCCTCGGCAATGACAGTGCCAACGCCAGTTTTTGTGTAAAACCCAGGGATCCCTGCCCCGCCTGCACGCATGCGTTCGGCCAATGTGCCTTGCGGGTTAAATTCAAGCTCAAGCTCGCCGCTCAGATACTGGCGCATAAACTCTGCGTTTTCGCCCACATAAGAGCTGATCATCTTTTTGACCTGCCGCGTTTGCAGCAGAATGCCTATGCCAAAATCATCGACGCCTGCGTTGTTTGAGGCAAAAGTCAGGTCTTTGACGCCACTGTCGCGAATAGCGTCCAGCAACAGCTCTGGGATACCACTCAGCCCAAAGCCGCCTGCAGCGATCAACATGCCGTCCGACAACACGCCATCAAGTGCCTCGGCTGCTGATCCATAGACCTTTTTCATTGATTGTTCCCCTCGCATTCAGCGCCGCTCCGGTTGTGGCGCGTCATGCGGAGTAAGTCAACGGTTCTGCAAGGTCCAGAGCGAAGTGTCAACTTTACACGTCATTGGTAAAGTTGACACTTTTCCCTCTCTTAATACCCTCGTTGCTCAAAAATCAGACAAGTCTGACCTGCGTCCCAATCGCAACCTCAGCATAGAGAACTTCAACATTTTCGTTGAACAGGCCGATGCATCCATCTGACGACTTTCGTCCGATTTTGCGCGTGTCGTGCGTGCCGTGGATCAGGTAGGCAGGCCAGTCAAAATAGAGAGCGTGGGATCCCAAGGGGTTGTCCGGCCCTGGCCCCATTGGGCGCCAGTCTGGGAAGCGTTCCATCTGCGACGGTGTTGGTGTCCAGGACGGGCCTTCCTTTTTACGGACGATGCGCGTGTAGCCGCGTTTGGTCAGTTCATCCGTCTTTGGCACAGAGGTTGGGTAAACGCGGTAATCCGTGCCGTCCGCTTTCCAATAATGCAGCGCCTTGGAAACTGTGTCGCACACAATGGCCCCTTTGCCGAGGTCATCGAAATGGTCCCGCCAGTCCTGCTTCACAAATGAGGAAATGTTGCGCCGTGCGATCTGCTCGGCTTGTGCCGTGGCGGGCACGATCAAAGCGGCGCCAAGGCCAGACACAACAGATCGGCGCGTGAGAACGGATTTTGACATGACTGCTCCTGTGCGATTTTACGCTTTTGGCACACTTGGCACAGGTGAAAAACGCGGCGCCAATCACGTTCGCAACACCGGCGCGTGATCGGCGATGCTTTGCCCTAGCCCTTGGTGGCAGAGGCTTTCTTTTTCGCGGCCGGCTTTTTGGCTGGTGTCTTCTTGGCTGCAGCTTTCTTTTTCGGAGCCGCTTTCTTTTTGCCGGATTTCGCTGCCTTTTCCGCGATCAATGCGACAGCCATATCCATGGTCACCGCATCAGGCTCGACATCCTTTGGTAATGTCGCGTTGACCTTTTCCCATTTCACATAGGGGCCGTAGCGCCCTTCCATGACAGCGATCATGCCGCCATCCTCTGGATGTTCGCCCAACTCCTTCAGTGGTTTGGCCGCGGCGCCACGCCCGCGACCCGGGTTGGCGCGCTTTTCGGCAATCAGTTCAACTGCGCGGTTCATACCGATTTCGAATACGTCCGTCGGGTCTTTGAGGTTGGCGTAGATCGGTTTGGCGTCTTCGGGGCCCTTGTGCATGATGTAAGGTCCAAAACGGCCGAAATTGGCACTGATTGGCCCGCCTTCGGGGTGTTCTCCCACCACGCGCGGCAAACTTAAAAGAGTGAGCGCCTTTTCAAGTGTCATCTCGTCGGCCTGCCAGCCTTTTGGCAGGCTCGCACGTTTGGGTTTCTTGTTCTCTTCGGTTGCTTCCCCACGCTGCACGTAGGGGCCAAACCGGCCCGACCGTAGGGAAATCTCATCCCCGTTGTCTTCACCTAGCACACGGTCACCGGTTTCCGCCGCATCCCCGCCGATGGGACGGGTGTAGCGGCAGTCAGGGTAGCGACCGCAGCCAACAAACCCACCCGAACGCGAGGTCTTGAGGTGAAGCTGGCCTTCCCCACACAGCGGGCACGACCGCGGGTCGCTGCCGTCTTCGCGCGGCGGATACAATTGCGGGGCAAGCGCGTCGTCCAGCACGTCAAGGACTTCGGCGATGCGCAATTCCGAGGTTTCGCCAATCGCTGCGGAAAAGTCGCGCCAGAAACGGCCGAGCAGGTCTTTGTAATCCTTGTCGCCCGCGCTGACATCGTCGAGTTCGGATTCGAGCGCGGCCGTGAAATCGTATTCCACATAGCGTTTGAAAAAGTTCAGCAGAAAGATCGTAACGATGCGGCCTTTGTCTTCGGGGATCAGACGGTTCTGATCCTTGCGGACATATTCGCGGTCCTGAATGGTGGTGATGATGCTGGCATAGGTGGACGGACGGCCAATGCCCAGCTCTTCCATCTTTTTGACCAGCGTCGCTTCGGTGTAGCGCGGCGGCGGTTGGGTGAAGTGCTGGTCGGGCGTGATGCCACGCTTTTCGGCAGGTTCGCCCTGCATGACCTGCGGCAAGCGCTTGTCATCATCATCGACAACAGCGTCATCGCGGCCTTCTTCGTAGACCTTCATAAAGCCGTCAAACAACACCACCTGCCCCGTGGCGCGCAGGCCCACCTGCCCGTCTGCGCTGGCAACCTCAACCGTTGTGCGTTCAAGCTTGGCAGAGGCCATCTGGCAGGCCAGCGTCCGCTTCCAGATCAGGTCATAGAGTTTGCGTTGGTCAGGTTCGCTGATCTTCAGGCTTTGTGCATCTTTGGCCATATCTGTCGGGCGGATGCACTCGTGGGCTTCCTGGGCGTTCTTGGCCTTGTTCTTATAGATGCGCTTTTCGCTGGGAACGTATTCTGCGCCGTAGCGGTCTTTGATAGCAGCGCGCGCCTGATCCACCGCTTCGGGCGCCATGTCGATGCCATCTGTACGCATGTATGTGATGTGACCCGCTTCATAGAGGCGTTGTGCAGCGTTCATGGTCTGGCGCGCCCCCATGCCGAACTTGCGGCTGGCCTCTTGCTGAAGCGTCGAGGTCATAAACGGGGCTGAAGGATTGCGGGCGGCTGGCTTGGCCTCAACCGACGCAACCGTCAGATCGCGGGAAGAAATCGCCTGAACGGCCAGTTCGGCTTGCGTTTCGTTCTCAAGGTCGTAGCGATCAAGCTTCTTGCCAGCGAGGATTGTGAGACGCGCCTCGTATTCCTGGCCCCGCGGCGTGGCGAGGACGGCTTTGACTGACCAGTATTCACGTGGTTTGAAGGCTTCGATTTCGGTCTCGCGTTCGACGATCAGGCGGAGGCAAACGGATTGCACGCGGCCAGCAGAGCGAGCACCAGGTAGTTTGCGCCACAGAACCGGGCTGAGGTTGAAGCCCACAAGGTAGTCCAGCGCACGGCGTGCCAGATAGGCATCCACCAGTGGCACATCGATGTCGCGCGGATTGGCCATTGCTTCCGTCACAGCGACCTTTGTGATCGCATTGAAGGTGACGCGTTTGACATCTGTCGTTTTCTTGATCGCGCGGCGTTTTGTGAGCGCTTCTTTGAGGTGCCAGCTGATGGCCTCGCCCTCGCGATCCGGGTCGGTTGCGAGAATAATCGCATCGTCAGATTTGAGCGCTTCGGCAATCGCCGCCACGTGTTTACGGGAGTCTGCGCCTACCTCCCACGTCATGTCGAAATCGTTTTCCGTGTCGACCGATCCATCTTTGGGTGGCAGGTCGCGCACGTGGCCGTAAGACGCCAGAACGGTGTAGTCAGACCCCAGATACTTGTTGATTGTCTTGGCTTTAGCCGGGGATTCGACAACGACAACTGGCATGAAATGCGTACCTTTCTAATGGGTCCGAACCACACTCGGATAGCCCGGATATGGCGGCGCTACACGTGGGGTGCAAGCGGCATTTGTCAATTGCGACAATCGAATTCGTGTGAAAATGGCGGGCGTTCTGGCCTGCGATGACCGAAGGCTTCAGCATATGGAACCAGCCGTATCAGTCACAGGCATGCGGGCCGAAATGGCTAGCCCACGCTGGAAATCAGCCCGCCCGGTTGACGCGATATGCGCCCGGATAATTCAAGGTCCGTGAGCACCGGAGACACAGTCTGAGAACTTGTGCCCAGATCGCGGATCAGCTGATCTTCGCCAATGGGCGACGGGCCAAGCCGGTCGAGAATTTGCTGATGGAGTTTTGCGACCTCTGCCAAGGAACGGTCTTTTTCCGGCGCATCCAATGGCAACTCCGGCGCAGGGGCTGAAATTGGGGTGAGCGCCTCTAGAACATCATCAACGCTGCGGATCAGACGCGCCCCGTCACGCAACAGCATGTTGCACCCGCTGGCACGGGCATCAAACGGATGTCCAGGCACCGCCATCACGTCACGTCCCTGATCGAGTGCTGTGCGCGCTGTGATCAACGACCCGGATTTTGCCGCAGCCTCAACCACCACAACGGCTTGCGACATGCCAGAAATGATCCGGTTGCGTGCCGGGAAATGCCTGGCTTGCGGTTGCAGCCCAATGGGTTGTTCGCTGATGCGCGCGCCGCCTTTTGCGACGATGTCTTCTGCCAGTTTGGTGTTTTCAGCCGGGTAGAGCACATCAACGCCGCCACCGAGCACGGCGATCGTGCCGGTATCCAGCGCGGCAATGTGCGCCGCAGTGTCGATACCGCGCGCCATGCCGGAGACGACGACGTAACCCGCGTCCCCCAAGCCGCTGGCCAAAGATCGTGCCATGCGTGTGCCAAGCGAAGACGCGTTGCGCGCGCCGACAAGGGCGATTTGCGGCTTGCTGAGTATTTCGCGCGCTCCGGTCACCCAAAGCATTGGCGGCGCATCATTCAGGTTTTGCAGAGCACTAGGGTAGTGATCTTCACCGAAGCACACGAGCTTCGCACCGGTTTTACGTGCCTCTCTTACTTCGGCGTGAACGACACCTTCAGGGCACACTTCGTAGTTGTCGACCCCGGCACTTCGGGCAATCTCTGGAAGATGCTCCAGCGCTGTTGCAGCGGACCCGTGTTCGCGCATCAGCCTGTAAAACGTGCTCGTCCCAACCCGACGAGAGCGCAAGAGACGGAGCCAGTCGAACCTTTGGTCTTCCGTGGTGGGTGGGAATAGGGGGTGAGTGGAAGAGTTGCGTTCCAATGTCAGCCTGTCCCCGTCTGCTTGCACTGACAGGAATAGGCATTCAGTGGTTAATCAGCTGTAAACGTTGATGGAAAAGCGCGAACAAAAGGCGGGTGACAAACGCAAGCCTTTGAAAGGGCGACAAACTTTACGCCTGCGCACCTCCGATGGTCAGACCCCCGATCATGACGGTGGGCTGCCCAACGCCCACCGGAACCCATTGGCCTTGCTTGCCGCAATTGCCCATCCCGGGATCCAGCGCCATGTCGTTGCCGAGCGCGCGAATCTGTTTCAGTGCGGTTGCTCCATCACCGATCAGTGTCGCGCCCTTTACGGGTGCGCCCACCTTGCCGTCTTTGACGCGGTAAGCCTCGGTGCAAGAGAACACGAACTTGCCGTTGGTGATATCGACCTGCCCACCGCCAAAACCGACAGCCCAGATGCCATCCTTCAGATCGGCAACAATGTCTTTTGGGTTCGCATCCCCGCCCAGCATGTAGGTGTTGGTCATACGCGGCATGGGGATATGCGCATAGCTTTCGCGTCGTCCGTTGCCAGTTGGCTTGACCCCCATGAGCCGCGCATTTTGGCGGTCTTGCATGTAGCCGACAAGCTTGCCGTCTTCGATCAGGACGTTTTTGCCCGATGGGGTGCCTTCGTCATCGACGGTGATCGAGCCGCGGCGGTCCGGGATAGTACCATCATCGAGGACGGTCACACCCTTGGCCGCAACCTGCTGGCCCATCAGCCCGGCAAATGCCGAGCTGCCTTTGCGGTTAAAGTCGCCTTCGAGCCCGTGACCCACCGCTTCGTGCAGCAGGATACCGGGCCAGCCGGGGCCAAGCACGATGTCCATCTCACCTGCGGGGGCAGGCACCGCTTCCAGGTTGACCAAAGCGATGCGCAACGCCTCGCGTGCTTTTGCCTGCCAATCCGCCGGATCGACCAGTCCATCCAGCAAGACACGCCCGCCACCACCGGCAGTGCCAGCTTCGCGGCGCCCGTTTTCTTCGACGATGATGCTGACATTCACCCGGGTCATCGGGCGGATGTCTGTCAACAAAGTGCCTTCTGGCCGAAGAATGGCCACTTCTTGCAAAGACGCCGCGATTGTGGCGCTGACCTGAACGACCCGGGGGTCAAGATCGCGTGCGAAGGCGTCGATCTCTCGCAGTGTGTCGACTTTGACCGGAAAGCTGTGACCTGCGATCGGGTCCGCGTCTGTGTAGAGCTTGGTATTGGTCCCGGTCGGCTTTTCCGCCAACGTGCCACCACCATCACCCACAGCAAGCCGCGCTGTTTCGACCGCGCGTTTGATTGCGTGTTCGGAAATGTCGGTGGAGTGCGCGTATCCGGCAATCTCTCCGTTCACGGCGCGCAGGCCGAATCCTTCGGACGCGTCATAGCTTGCGGTGCGCACCCGACCATCGTCGTAGACCAGCACTTCGGACCGGCGGCGTTCGAGGAAAAGCTCGCCATCTTCGGCCCCTGAAACGGCCTCCTGCAGCAGCGATAACGCCTTATCTTGATCAAGATGCGTGTCGAACGGTTGGAACGCAGTGTCGGTCATGAAGCCCTCGTGACGGATTTGATTTAGATCAAAGAAAGCGCGTTTTTGCCGCAAGCAACGTTCTTTCGCTGGTTCCCAGAATATGGTTTTAACCGTGGCGAAGACAACGGGTGTCGTTTCGCGCGATCTAAAGACGCGCAACGCCGTTGCACGACAGAAAACACTCGCAACCGATCAGGGTGAGATATGAACTTCAAATCTTGGGCCTTGGGCCTGACCGCAGCACTGGGTTCCGGACCGGCTTTCGCGCAGCACGCGCTTGAAACGGTTGGCCGTCCCATCGACGCAGGCATCGGCTTTCAGCCTGCCGCAACCGAATTGGCCCGAGACCTGCAATGGCTAGACGGTATGATCCTTGTGATCATCACCGTCATTGTTCTGTTTGTGACAGCCCTGCTGGCCTACTGCATTGTGCGCTACAACCGTCGCGCCAATCCCGACCCGGCCGCCTTTACGCACAACACGCCGATTGAGATTGCCTGGACCGTTGGCCCCATCTTGATCCTCGTTTTCATCGGGGCGTTCTCGCTGCCGGTCCTGTTCAAACAGCAGGAAATTCCGGAAAGCGATCTGACAATCAAAGTGACCGGCTATCAGTGGTATTGGGGCTACGAGTACGTGGGCGAAGAGCTTGAGTACGACAGCTACATGATCGGCTCGCCCTTCACCGGCGGTGACAATCGTATGTCGCCAGAGGTCGAAGAGCAGCTGGTTGAAGCGGGCTTCACCAAAGAAGACTTCCTTTTGGCCACGGATACATCGGTCATCGTGCCAGTTGGCAAGACCGTTGTGATGCAGGTCACAGCCGCAGACGTGATCCATTCTTGGACGATCCCGGCATTTGGTGTGAAACAAGACGCGGTTCCAGGCCGACTGGCCGAGCTTTGGTTCAACGCTGAGAAAGAGGGCATCTATTTCGGGCAGTGTTCGGAACTGTGTGGCCTTGCGCATGCTTACATGCCGATCACCGTGAAAGTGGTGAGCGAAGACGCCTATGACGCATGGCTTGCTGCGTCCAAGGAAGAAGGCACATATGTTGATGTGCGCACTGTCCTAACGAACTGATCCAAAATCATGCGCGCTGCCTTACGGGAGTGCGCATCTCACCAGCTAGCCCTTACGCCATCAATCTGTTGAGACGAATGTGACCGACGCAAGTATCTACAGCCAGAGCAACGCACACCCGAACGAAGCTTCGTTTGGTGATTATTTCGCGCTTCTCAAGCCACGCGTGATGACCCTTGTGGTGTTCACAGCTTTTGTTGGCTTGCTCGCAGCGCCAAACGGCATTCACCCATTCATAGGCTTTTGCGCGATCCTGTTCATCGCCATTGGCGGCGGCGCGTCTGGCGCTTTGAACATGTGGTGGGACGCCGATATCGACGCGGTAATGAAGCGCACCCAAAAGCGCCCCATCCCGGCAGGCCAGGTAACCGGAGACGAAGCGTTTGCCATCGGGATGGCCTTGTCGGCGTTTTCGGTGGTGTTTCTGGGCCTCGCGACCAACTGGTTCGCAGCCGGGCTTTTGGCGTTCACCATATTTTTCTACGTCGTGGTTTACACGATGTGGCTCAAGCGATGGACGCCGCAGAACATCGTTATTGGTGGCGCGGCTGGCGCGTTTCCTCCGATGATTGGCTGGGCCGTTGCGACAGGTGGCGTCAGCGTCGAATCTGTTCTGATGTTTTGCCTAACGTTCATGTGGACGCCCCCGCATTTTTGGGCGTTGGCGCTCTTTATGCGCAAAGACTACGACAACGCTGACGTGCCGATGCTGACGGTCACACATGGCCGCCGTTCAACACGCATTCACATCTTGGTCTACACGATCTTGCTCGCCGTTCTGGCAATCGCTGCCGGTTTCACATCTATCGGTGGGCCGATTTACCTGACGGCTGCTATCATTCTCAACATCTTGTTCCTGCATGGCGCGTTCCAAATCTGGCGTCGCGATGAAGACATGGCGGAAGCAGACAACTTCCTGGTCGAACGCAAATTCTTCAAATTGTCGCTGCTTTATCTCTTTGCACATTTTGGTGCGATCCTTGTTGAAGCGACGCTGTCCAAGTTGGGTTGGGGGATCTGGGCATGAGCCTGAGCAAACAGCACGAACTGCACACACGGCGCTACGGTCGAAATGTGGGTGTCGGCCTCTTGCTGGCGGGCGTCATCGCCATCATCTTTGGACTGACCGTTGTTAAAGTAACGAATGAAGACTTCACAACACCCTCCGCACAAACGGTGAGCCAATGACCTTTCTCAAGAACATGGACCCACTCAAGAAAACAGCCCTGCAAGGGTTTGGCGTTGTCATCTTTATGGGTGCGCTCGCCTGGGCCTCTGTCCCGCTGTATGACTGGTTCTGCCGCGTCACCGGGTTTGGTGGCACCACCAATGTGGCCGAGGCCGGTAGTGTGGACATCGTAGATCGCGAGATCGAAGTGCGCTTTGACGCCTCGCTTGAGCGCGGCATGCCGTGGGAGTTTAAACCGCTCCAGCTCGACGTGACACTGCGCCTGGGTGAAGAAGGTTTGGTGTTCTACGAAGCCTACAATCCAACCGACAAGCCCGTTGCGGGCACTGCGAGCTTTAACGTCGCGCCCTATGGCGCCGGCCTCTATTTTTCCAAGATCGCCTGCTTCTGCTTTGAAGAGCAGCTTTTGATGCCGGGCGAGCGTGTGGAAATGCCGGTCAGCTTTTTTGTCGATCCAGACATCCTGAACGATACCGACGCGAAACACGCAAAACACATCACGTTGTCTTATACCTTCCACCAGATCGAGCTTTCCGAAGAGATGCAAGCGATGGTGGATATGAATGCGACCTCCGAGACGCAAACGAACTAAAGCTTAGCCACGAGGGACCAAAATGGCGCACGCAAAAGATCATGACTATCACATCCTGAACCCCTCAGTCTGGCCATTCCTTGGTGCAGTCGCTGGGTTTGTGATGTTGTTTGGGGCCGTCCTGTGGATGCATGGCAGCGGCCCATGGATGTTCCTCATCGGCTTTGTTGGCGTTCTGTACGTCATGTTCGGCTGGTGGGCAGACGTTGTCACAGAAAGCCATGTGGGTGATCACACACCTGTGGTGCGGATCGGTCTGAAGTATGGCTTCATCCTGTTTATCATGTCCGAAGTCATGTTTTTCGCGGCATGGTTCTGGAGCTTTTTCAAGCACGCGCTCTACCCGATTGATCCCGGCGGCTTGAGCCCTGCGATTGACGGCCCTTGGCCACCTGCGGGCATTGAAACCTTCGATCCGTGGCACCTGCCACTGATTAACACGCTTATCCTGCTGTGCTCGGGTGCGGCTGCCACATGGGCACACCACGCGCTGGTTCACGAGGACAATAAGGAAGATATGAAGTGGGGCCTGATCATTGCGGTTGGCCTTGGTGTGATCTTCACAGGCTTGCAAGCCTACGAGTACACCCACGCTGGCTTTGGCTTTGCGGGTAACATCTACGGCGCCAACTTCTTTATGGCGACAGGTTTCCACGGGGTGCACGTGATCATTGGCACGATCTTCTTGTTCGTGTGCTACCTGCGATTGCGTCGCGGTCACTTCACCCAGGACAAGCATATCGGTTTTGAAGCCGCCGCCTGGTACTGGCACTTTGTGGATGTCGTCTGGTTGTTCCTGTTCGCAGCCGTCTATGTCTGGGGTCAGTGACCCAGGTCAGGTCAGTTCCGGGTTGATCCCAAACGACCACCAAGGATAAAGCAAGGCGCGCTGGTTTGGCGCGCCTTTTCCAATTCTTCGGAGCCTTGCATTGTCTCGCCTTGCTGTTCCTCTTCTATTCGGACTTGTCGGTACGGCCATACTTGTTTGGCTGGGCACGTGGCAGCTCCAACGCCTTACTTGGAAGGAAGGAATTCTGAGTGAGATTGAGGAACGCATCGGTGGTCCCTTTCAAGACATTCCGTCCCTTGCAAGCGTCGATCCAGAGCGCGATCGGTACATGCCCGTGGCTTTGGTTGGAGAAATTGGCAACGAAGACCTTTTGGTTCTCGTATCGCAAAAGCGCGTTGGCGCAGGCTACCGCGTGATATCGCCTTACACGTTGAACGACGGACGCCGCATTCTTTTGGATCGCGGGTTCACGCCGGTCGATCAGCGCGATGCGGATCGGTCGCGGATTGGCGAAGACGTGGAGGTGCAGGGCAACTTGCATTGGCCCGACGACCGCACCTCCTCGACCCCCGAGAACGATGTTGCAGGCAACACCTGGTTTGCGCGGGACATTGAACAGATGGCCGAGGCCTTGGGCACGGAACCGCTTATGGTGATTGCCCGCAACATGTCGCCGCCGGACACCGGTGTGACGCCTCTTCCCGTAGACACCAGTGGTATTCCGAACGATCACCTGCAATACGCGATCACCTGGTTTTCTCTGGCGGTCATCTGGGTGATCATGACTGCCGCCTTCATCTGGCGGCAACGCAAAGGCAAGGAAGGCACGGCCTGATGCAATACGTCTCAACGCGCGGCAAAGCCCCGGCGCTTGGATTTGAAGATACAATGCTATCGGGTCTGGCCCGCGACGGTGGGCTTTATGTGCCCGAAACCATCCCGACCCTGTCCTCCGATGACATCCGCGCGATGCAAGGATTGCCTTATGAAGAGGTCGCCTTTCGCGTCATGCGCCCGTTTGTTGGCGATGCCTTCACGGATGAGGTGTTTACCGATGTGATCGCCAAAGCTTATGGCGTCTTCGGCCACGATGCCCGCGCGCCTCTTGTGCAGCTTGGGTCTGGGCATTTCTTGTTAGAGCTGTTCCACGGGCCGACGCTGGCGTTCAAAGACTTCGCGATGCAGTTGATCGGACAGATGTTCCAGGAAGCGCTGTCGCGATCGGGCAAGCGTGTGACCATCGTTGGCGCAACCTCCGGCGACACAGGCTCTGCCGCGATTGAAGCGTTCCGGGGATTGGATGCCGTCGACGTTTTCATCCTGTACCCGCATGGCCGCGTTTCCGAGGTGCAGCGCCGTCAGATGACGACGCCCACTGAGTCCAACGTTCACGCCCTGGCGCTAGAAGGAGACTTCGACGACTGTCAGGCGCGGCTGAAGGATATGTTCAACGATTTCGACTTCCGCGATGGCGTCAAACTGGCCGGGGTCAACTCGATCAACTGGGGCCGCGTGCTGGCGCAGGTGGTTTACTACTTTTCAAGCGCTGTCGCTTTGGGTGCACCGGACCGCAAGGTCAGCTTCACCGTACCAACCGGCAATTTCGGAGACATCTTCGCAGGCTACATCGCCAAGCGGATGGGGCTGCCGATTGACCGCTTGGTGGTCGCAACAAACCAGAACGACATCCTGCACCGTTGCTTGTCGACAGGTGGCTATGTCACCGACAGCGTGACCCCGTCGATCAGCCCATCGATGGACATTCAGGTGTCTTCGAACTTTGAACGCGCATTGTTTGATGCCTATGACCGCGACGGCGGGGCGGTTTCACAGTTAATGGATGAGCTGAAAGCCGGAGGTTTCCACGTCAGTCAGGGCGCAATGCAGGTGTTGCGCGACCACTATGACAGTGGGCGAGTGTCTGAAGACGAAACACTGGCGATGATCACCCACGCCAACACCCACATGGGCGAGTTGCTCTGCCCGCATTCGGCGATTGGCGTACAGGTCGCCGAAGCCGTTAAGGATAATGCGGTGCCGATGGTCACCCTTGCGACAGCGCACCCTGCTAAATTCCCAGACGCGGTAGAAAAGGCCAGCGGCATTCGCCCGCCTCTGCCGGAACGGATGGCAGACCTGTTTGACCGTAACGAACGCCTGACCCGCGTGCCCAATGACCTTGCCCAGCTTGAAACGCTCATCAAAGATCGGATCGCCTCTTGACCGTCCAGACCGCCACACTCCCCAACGGGTTCCGCATTGTGACCGAGCATATGCCCGGTCTCGAAAGTGCTGCGATTGGCATCTGGGTCACAGCAGGCGGGCGGCACGAGCGGCTTGAGCAAAACGGCATCGCGCATTTCCTGGAACACATGGCGTTCAAGGGTACCGAAACGCGCAGCGCTTTGCAGATTGCCGAAGCGATTGAAGATGTGGGCGGGTACATCAATGCCTACACATCGCGCGAGGTGACAGCCTATTACGCCCGCGTGCTGCGCAACGACACTGCGCTGGCACTGGATGTGATTGCGGATATCCTGCGCAATCCCGTGTTCGACCCGAACGAAATCGAGGTCGAGCGGCACGTGATCCTGCAAGAGATCGGTCAGGCGCTCGACACCCCGGATGACGTGATCTTTGACTGGCTGCAAGAGCGGGCCTACCCCGAACAGGCACTGGGGCGCACCATTTTAGGTGAAACCGAACGTGTGTCTGCGTTTTCACAGGACGATCTGCGGACCTTTGTGACCGAACACTATGGACCGGACCAGATGATCCTGTCAGCCGCCGGTGCGGTGGATCACGACATGATCGTCAAACAGGCGGAAACACTGTTCGGCAATATGGAGGCCCGCCCGGCCCGCTCGGCCGACAGCGCGCGCTTTCACGGAGGAGAAAGCAGGCAAGTCAAAGACCTGGAGAACGCCCACATCGCGTTGGCGAAT
>ERZ1740070.218-NODE-218-length-40468-cov-13.447034_pt1 | contig 40468 bp, 34 predicted proteins | sample MGYA00581734_ERZ1740070 | MGnify/ENA primary metagenome ERZ1740070 (study PRJEB43018, sample SAMN04849744) | marine metagenome | isolation source: floating plastic debris | place: Pacific Ocean | collected 2008-09-01 | study: EMG produced TPA metagenomics... | reverse complement strand
ATTATGAAGACCAACTCGAAGTCCATTTTTCAAGCATACGAACTTTGCCATGCAGTAAGTAAAAAAACCTCTTCAAGAAGATGGGTATTAAAACAAAACGATTCGCAATAGTTACAGCGTCCTTTGATCTTCTTTGTGGCAAAGATTCCTTCGTTATCACTACGGAATGACTTAAAAAAGGGCATGTTGCGCCATTTTCCAATTTTGATATGAACATTTGTTACATATGAACCATTAAATGTCCTACCGATTGAAAACGCGACAATGTAAAATACACATGGTATCCATTAGCCGGGATAAGAAAGTGCAGAATGATGCCATAATGGACATTACTTTAAATAAGTTATTGCCTTAAACCACTTTCATGGTTTCCACGCCAATCATTACATTGACCGTTTTTTTAAGCCTGCTCACAAACGATTCTTGATGGTATGGAATGCCAAAATCATGGCATAGCTTTTTCACCTTGGGTTGCACAAATTGATATTGCCTAAGCGTCATTTTAGGCCATAAATGGTGCTCTATTTGATAGTTTAAAAATCCATGGAAAAAGTCGTTAAAATCACCTCCAGTTTTATAATTGGTTGAGCCAACAATTTGTCTTATGAAGAATTCTCTTTTTTCCGATATTTTGGTTGTAAAGCGAAAAATATCAGAACCCGAATGATTGGTAACAATCATAATAAAACTGTGAAGGTTAGTGAAAACTTCTGCTAAGACTAAATTGATAAGTACATATAAAGCAGCAGTAGGGCTGATAAAAAGAAAGAGTGATGGAAGGAAAACGAAATTAAAACAGAAGTAAGGCAAAATGCTAAGAAGAATGAGCCTTCGGGCTGGTGGGTATTTGAGATTCCAGGCATAGCTTAGGTTTAACACTTGCGCAGTGTTTCCACGCTTCTTCTTATAATTTTCAAGAATTGTATTAGAATTATAATACGTAAACTTCCAGGTGCAGGCCAGTATAAAAACGATGAACCATTTAACTGAATTGGGATACTTCTTATCTCTGAGCCATTGAAGGTTTTCTTCAACAAGATCCGGGTCATGTTTTTCTCCCAGATGATAATGATGCTGAAAGTTATGTTCATAGACCCAGTCGGATGGTAAAATCCAATCAAACCAGTCCGTGAATCGCCTTATCCCTCTTGCAAATTTATCGCTCGTCAATCGATTAGGAACACTATCAATATGATTATAAGCGCCATGAAGTACGTGGTGTGCCAAACAAGCCCATCTACAGAATTTCGATTGACTCAGAAAAAAGGCAGAAATTGGATTTGGTAAAATCCATGCTGTTCCAAGGCCAATAAGATAAAGCCAGTTGCACCAACTTTCTAACTTTAATAAGTGTCTGATGTCATCATCACCTACACGAACTTTGGCTTGTTGCTCAATATCTTTTAGTTTTTTAAAGAAATCGTCAATGGCTTCGTTTTCTACCAAGCCAAAATGGATTTCATTAGCAGGTTGTTCGGACAATTGATTCATAAAAAATATAGACACCTCGTTAAAATAATTATATTCAAAATACTTAATCGGTTAAAGTACATAGAAAAGCATTTAATGAACATATTGTTCAGTTCAAATTATCTTATTTCGCTCATCAGGTGCCCTTTTGATTACAAGTTAGACATAGAATGATTTCATAAAATGAAGCCAGCCGTTTACTTGCGTGACGGCAAGGATTTCCTCTCCGCCAACTGGCGGATACGAAATGACTTCTTTTTTAAAGTTCAATTCTAAAGGCCTTGTTTTTCTTAGTCATATCGCAATGAAGTGGAGACATCTTTGCTATGCAGGAGCGAAACTACCTATCACTAACATCGGGATGAGGTGGCCAGTCCGTTATTTGATCGTTTAAAAAAGTCCAGGTGGGATTCTCCTGATTGATCAATTCTTCTTTTTTCTCTCTGCTCCAGTCTTTGATCTCCTTTTCTCTTTCTATGGCTCCTATGGCTGCATCATGAACTTCGTAATAAATCAGCTGATAACAGTAATATCGCCCAGCAAACGTTTTCCGTTTCCGCGGTTTCGGTAATGCCCAATAATTCTGTATTCCAAGTCGTTTGTCATGCCCGTGTACAATACCGTTTTCTTAGGGTTGGTGACGATATAGACATAGAATGATGTCATTGTAAGGAAGTTAGGCGCTGGTTCTTTTGGGGCAAACGACTTCTTCAGTAAAGTCATCTCGCAGTGAAACGGAGAGATCTTTTTCAGTAATACTGTGAACCTGCTTTGGGGTAAAGATTCCGCCATTTCACTACGGAATGACTTCATTTTTTAGTCATATCGCAATGAAGTGGAGACATCTTTGCTATGCAGGAGCGAAACTACCTATCACTAACATCGGGATGAGGTGGCCCGTCCGTTATTTGATCGTTTAAAAAAGTCCAGGTGGGATTCTACTGATTGATCAATTCTTCTTTTTTCTCTCTGCTCCGGTCTTTGATCTCCTTTTCTCTTTCTATAGCTCCTATAGCTGTATCATGAACTTCGTAATAAATCAGCTGATAACAGTAATATCGCCCGGTAAACGTTTTCCGTTTCCGCGGTTTCGGTAATGCTCAATAATTCTGTATTCCAAGTCGTTTGTCATGCCTGTGTACAATACCGTTTTCTTAGGGTTGGTGACGATATAAACATAGAATGGCTTCATTGTAATGAAGTTAGCTGGTTCTTTTGGGGCAAACGACTTCTTCAGTAAAGTCACCTCGTAACGCAGTGGAGAGATCTCTTTCAGTAATACTGTGAACCTGCTTTGGGGTAAAGATTCCTCCGTTTCACTACGGAATGACTTCATTTTTTAGTCATATCGCAATGAAGTGGAGATATCTTTGTCATGCAGGGGCGAAACTACCTCTCACTAACATCGGGATGAGGTGGCCAGTCCGTTATTTGATCGTTTAAAAAAGTCCAGGTGGGATTCTCCTGATTGATCAATTCTTCTTTTTTCTTTCTGCTCCAGTCTTTGATCTCCTTTTTTCTTTCTATAGCTCCTATGGCTGTATCATGAACTTCGTAATAAATAAGCTGATAACAGTAATATCGCCCAGCAAACGTTTTCCGTTTTCCACGGTTTCGGTAATGCTCAATAATTCTGTATTCCAAGTCGTTTGTCATACCTGTGTACAATATCGTTTTCTTAGGGTTGGTGATGATATAGACATAGAATGATTTCATTGTAATGAAGTTAGGTGCTGGTTCTTTTGGGGCAAACGACTTCTTCAGTAAAGTCACCTCGTAACGCAGTGGAGAGATCTCTTTCAGTAATACTGTGAACCTGCTTTGGGGTAAAGATTCCTCCGTTTCGCTACGGAATGACTTCATTTTTTAGTCATATCGCAACGAAGTGGAGATATCTTAGCCACGCAGTAAATAACCTCACTTTCGCTAACTCATTAAGTATCACGTTTATAGCAATTCTCTAACTCCATTCTTAAACTGATACAGCGTATTGATTTCTTCCGTGGTTAGGCTTCTATTATAAATTGACACTTCATCCATAAGTCCAATGTAACCCAGCCCTAACATGATATTGGATTTTTCATACTCCCAGGTAAACGGATCGGTGATGTTGGATCTGGTACCTACCAATTTTCCATTTAGATAAAGCTGAGCCTCACCTTTATCCGTATTTAAATGTGAAAAGTTGATAAAGACGTGCGTCCACTCACCTTTGGCAAATGGAGGTCGTTTCACAACGGGCAATTGTTCAATAAAAATTGGATTTTCATTATCAGGACCTTCGGGATTTGGGTTCCAAACGGCTCTGTCTCCTATGACTCCCAAACGGAAATCACGTGGATTTTCTTTCGTAAAGTCTACCCAGAACGCTGCATCGTTATAACTGACGTCTGTAATTTGAATGGGATCGCAATAGCCGGGCTCCAGATCTGTGGCCGGATCAAGACTCAACCAGAATGAAATGGCTCCATTCCAGTCGTTAGTAGCGTAGGAAATGTTTTTCTCACTTCTGTAAAGGATATATCCCGGACTTCTTTCTGTAAACAACAGACCATCTCCATAGCGCCCTTGATTTTCAGCGATGCTGATGTCAGGTTTGTGCAATCCTGCTTTCGCTGAATCTATGGATTTTACGGGAGAGGTATACAGCTTTTTGTCACCCAGAGCAAAATCAGCTTCTGTTCCATTGTCGAAAGAAGCGTAAAAGGTCAAAGCAGATTTCAGTGCTTCATTGGGATTCACTTTCGGTGCTTCCGGATTCTCCGACTTTTTAGGGCTGCAGCCGAAGACACATGCTACGATGAAAAATAGTAGTGCTGATGATGTTCTGATATCTATTTTAGATTGCCTGTTCATATTATGCTTCTGTATTTTCATAGCAAACTAGTACATCCTGCATAATTAAAAGTCAGAATTACCGAATTTATGATGAAGGGTAGGTAATTCCTTTATATTCCTATTCGGTCTACTTCCCCGGTCTGTGGGTCATAGACCAGTGTTTTTTCCGTGTTATTGATTTGGAGACTATACCTGATATGTGGTATTTGTTATATGATGTCCTGTGTTATGTAAAATAACGTGATAAAACCATAATTCGTCGAAAATATGCACTTAAGCTTTAACTATAATCCCATATTAATTTTAAATTAAAATCGTTGACGTTTTACATTGCTAATAATTGATCATATAGAAAACATATAAATACAATGTTAAAAGGACTGATAAGACAAAATACACATATAGTAGAAAATACTTTAGCAGTAATATTGGTCTTTGTATCGGGCTTTTGTTATTCTCAAACGGAGCTTTATGTATCCGATTCACAAGGTAATGATGCTAATGATGGCTCGATTACCAGCCCATTTAAAACTATCCAGCGAGCAAAAGATGAGGCAAGATTGTATGCAAGCCCTGAGACTGTTGATATTTATATTAGAGAGGGTATCTATTATTTAAATGCCCCTTTAGAATTTAACTCAGAAGATGACAATACTAATTACAGAGCCTACGGCTCTGAAAATGTAGTAGTCAGTGGTGGGGTTAAGATACCTTATGGCTCTTAGAGCCTAAATAGTGATGGTATTTATGAGGCTAATTTATCTGAATTAGATCTAAACCCCAATAATATCGTCTTTAGGCAACTATGGGTAAATGATGCTAAGGCACAAAGAGCGCATTGTGGCATAGCTTTTTTGGATTGGCCATCAGAAAACACAAATAATTCTTATTTCTCATTTAATACACAGGACGAAAATGGGATGCTAATTTCAAGTGTTCCTGCTGGTAAACAAGATGATATAGAAATTTGGACATCAGAAAGGTGGAAAGCTCATATAGTAAAAGTTGACAATATTAGTAATGGAGTAATATATACACATCCTGCGACGCCATGGTATACTTATGAAGCTACAGCGGAAAAGCCATTTGGAGTTTTCGATGTTCAGAATGCTTATGAATTTATTAATGAAAACAATGAATGGTATTATGACAAGTATGATACCGTGCTATTCTACAAATCATCGATTGATCCTAACACACTGGATATTGTTTTTCCTGTACTGCAGAATATTATTAATGCAGAAGACTTGAATAATGTAACATTCGCTGGATTAACATTTAAGCACGCTACCTGGCTGAAAACCAATGAGATAGGCTACTTCGCGAACCAAGGTTCAATTTATCTTGAGAATTTAAATGATCATACAATTTCTCACGCTAATATTAGTTTTAGCGCGTGCAATAATGTTTCTATATTGAGTAATAATTTTGAACACCTAGGGGCTGAAGCCCTATGTTTTGATAGAGGAAGTACTAACAATTTTATTAAATATAATTCCTTTGAAGATGTAGCGGGCACGGCAATTAGAATAGGCAACGGGCACGATTTTAATCCATCATTCAATGGCACTTCTGGGAATATAATCACAGGAAACAACATTGCAAATGTGGCTAATGAATATCGTGCACATTGCGGAATATGGTTAGGATATGTAAATAATAACAAAGTTAATTATAACAAGTTGTCACACTTACCCTACACGGGTATATCCAGTGGGTATCCGCCATTGGGAGTCACTACCGCGCTTGGAGGTAATATTATTGAACACAATGAGATTGCAGATTGTATGATGGATCTTCAGGATGGTGGTGCCATTTACAATATTGGGAACAATAATGCTCAATCATATATTAGATATAACAAAATTTGCGGATTAAGTAAGCATGACACCCATGGAATATATTTAGACCAGTACAGTTCTAATATTCTAGTAACTGATAACTATGGAGACATTTCATCACCCACCACTCCAGTATTTGTGCACGTAGTTGCTGGAACTGAGATGTCAGATAATCAATTCAATAATAATAATTTTGACGGAGCTTGTAACAATAACAACTGGATCAATAGGCCCACCTACAAACCTGAATACCATACAGCTTCAGAAGACACGGGTGATCTGGGAGTGCGGTTTATTGATGTAAATCATGATGGCCTTAAGGACATGGTCTACTTTCGATGGATAAGCTCCGATAACATTCAAAGAGGTGTCTATCTCAATGAATGTGACCAATGGGGCCCAAGACTCGAAGATCATCCTTATTGTCTCCCATATCATGTTTATGTCGATGGTTTGGGAGATATGGGCGTTCAATTCGTTGATTTTGATAACGACGGCTATGAAGATATGCTGTATTCTAGATACAATTATCCTGAACAAAGTAAAGCTTACAGAAATACCGGCACAGGATGGGAGTATCGATCAGAATATAATCCGCCAATACCTATGTATGCAGACGGAATTGGAGATTTGGGAGTTAGATTTATTGACGTTAATGCTGATAATTTACCGGACTTGATCTATTCAAGATGGTTAAATTCCTCTAATCAACATAGAAGAGTTTATCTAAACACTGGAAATGGGTGGACTCAAACCACAGATCCTGCATTTTTCATCCCAGGCGAAATCATGTTTTCTGCAGATGGTATCGGAGACCTCGGTGTTCAACTAGTGGATTTGAATGGAGATGGAGCTAAAGATCTATTGTATTGGAGGTGGGGTTATGAACGTGGAGCTTACTTGAACAATAACCTAAGTACGGGCGGGTGGACACTAGCACCAGATTATACTCCTCCGTATCCTATTTTTACAAATTCGTACGGTGTCCTAGGTGTAAAATTCATTGATGTAGACCACTCGGGATCAATAGATATGATTGTAAATAGAGAAATAACTACTACAAGTAAAGATGTGGGCTCTTGGCTCAACATAAACGGCTCATGGGTGCCCGGCGGCACATACTATGCTCCACCAATGCCTACTTTTAAAGATTGGCAAATAGATGGTAGGGATCAAGGTGTACTTGCTGTTGACTTAAATGGCGATGGCTATGAAGACCTAGTACAAGGATATTGGGCCGCCACACCGAATGAAAATATTCCAATCGGAGGGAATTATTCAGTTGTTTCTAATGCTTATTATAGAGCATTTTTCAATAATTCTAATACGTATGCTAATTGTGATGGGAACAGTTCTGGAAGGATAAGTATGGTTGACTCTTTCGGATCAGAACCCAATGAACAGAAGAAGGAAATATATGAGGAAAACTTGAGAATTTATCCCAATCCATTTAGCGATGAGTTGGAAATATTCATAACAACTGAATCAACTCTATCAATAAAGGATTTTGCTGGCCGAAAAATATATGATCTAAAAGCTAATGAGGGAATTATATCTTTAAACACAAGTGGACTTGATCCAGGCATTTATATTGTTTGCATAACGAATGACGAAGAAACTATATTTAAGAAAATTATTAAGAAATGATGATAAATGTAGCTGAATGTAATTCATCAATTTCTTTGTTCCCTTCCGTGTTCCACCCGATTTAGTGGCTAGCGAGGCACCACATGGTTTGAGCTGTATTTTAAAATGGCACTATGATAATTAGTCCTTCTGCGTTATTTTTCATATAAATAAGACCTGCAATTGCATTGGATAAGTGTGGGGTATGCTCGTCAGCTAAGGCACATCTCCTATGAATGGCAAACTCTAGAGGCTAATGCTATTACTTCAAACCGACCCGCCAAAACTGATCGTCAAATTTTCTTTTGAAGGGTAATGCCGTATGTTTATTTCTCCAGGGTTGGAGTTGGTACCAGGTATTGAAACCGCCTCCCGTAAAAATCTTTTCTGCTAGGGGATACCAGTCCATAGGGTTTTCGTGCATCAGAAGTTCAACAGAATCGGGAAGTGGAATGCTCACATCGGATAGTACGATTAAATGAGGATGTACTTGTTCCAGATTCGCTATATCTTGGGTATGATCGAGGAGCAGTTTCAACTCTTCCGGATGGGTACTATGCACAATTAACCATAGGGGTTGTGAAAACTTCTCATCAGAAGGTGGTTTTTTTGAACTGAGAAAGTCAAAATCTAAAGAGGCATCAATGATAGACTCACCATACTTCTGGATAAACAGCTGATGATCAAATTCTAAGGACTCAAAACGGTAAATGTTATTGAAGGTTGTTTCACTGCTTATCAAGGGCTGGTAGCTCTTCCAAATCAATCGCCGGGCCAGGTAATGCCGGCGTTCGGATGGAATGAGTTCTCCGGATAATTCACCCAGAATGCCACAGGGAAAAGCATCTACATACAGGTCTTTAAAGACTAGATTATGAGTGGTACTATGGATTTTCTGAGCCAGCTCGGCTCGAGTCGTTTTTTTATCCGATTCAATGAATACAACCTGTTCATTGGTAAAAAACCGAAATACAGCCGGATTAGCCGTAATGATCCTAAAAGGGCCTTTAATAGCATAGGTATGGATAAACGCACGTACGCGAGTGAGGTGGCCTAATCCGCCACCCATCGCATAAAAAGCGATCACTTACCTTGCTTCAATAATTCAGCACAGAGCATGAATTTCTCGGCTTCCGGAATTTCATCGATCAATAGCACGCCTAAGGCCAGGGAGTTCCCGAAATTGCGAACGGTGTATTTCTCCTTTACCGTAATAAATGCATCATTGGATCTTAACCGAAGCGCAGCCACCTCCTCATCGTTCCGTTTGACTTTTATTTTAGCTAATTCTGATAAACCAATACGAAAACTATTTTCCATTTCGTTGTTATTCGAAATTTTGATGTGATCATCATAGAGCTTGATCTTCCATAGTAGCTCTTCGTTTCCATCGTTCAGCTTGAGGCCACCTTCGCTGTATTTTACGGTATATTTTAATTGGTCATTTTGATCCACGTATTTCCGTTTATCGGCTCGTTTGAGTATTCCGAAGAGATTGGAAGTGCCTAACGAAACAATGAGTTGCTCGCCTTCATCCGATATTTCTGCCAACTTTTCATTGGTGATCGTATTGATGTAAAACTGCTTTTGCGATGATGATATAGCTTGGCCGTCCGGAGTAGGCGTTTCACTGACGACCTCTTCAGAAACACCCTTTTCCGAACTGCCTCCGCAGGCTTGAAGTAGCAGGGATAATCCAATCAGAGCGCTAAGTAATGTGTTTTTTGTAAGCTTCAATTTCATGGTGTGCAGTGTATTCATTTTCAATTTTAGTTTTTAAGGCTTGTCCTAGTTCGTGCCACCGGTCTTTCATAGACATGAACTGATGTATCGTTTTTCGACAGGCTTCTTCATTTCCCACCTGGAAGAGCAATCCGTCTTTTTCGTGTGAGATGAGATCAGCCATGCCGTCCACATTAGAAGCGATAATAGGTATGCCCAAAGCCCCGGCTTCAAGCATTACGTTCGGCATGCCTTCATAAAAGGAGGGAATCACCAGCGCATCGCAGCATAGGTAGTACTTCATCAGTTCATACCGGTCCTGAAAGGGGATGAGGGTGTAAGACAATTCTTTTTTATCCAGTTCCTCCTGATGAGCTTCTTCAATATCTCCAATGAGTAACAGGTGAATGTCCGCCTTCACAGTCATTTTCGATAAGGCGTTAATAAAAAACTGAACCCCCTTTTTTGGTTTTAATTGTCCAATAAGACCTATGCACGTTTTACCCGCAGCATATTGGCTTCTCCACCCTGTGGCAAAATCCACTTCACTTTTAATAGGACTCCAATTCTGGAGATCGATACCGTTCGGTACAAAGTGGGCGTTTACATCAGGAATCCAACGATCTATCTTTCGCAGCTTCTCACCACTAACGGAAAAAACATGAGCAGACTGTTGTAGCGCATACTGTAACACTTCCCGTTTTCTGGGTGTGAATATGGACGTGTCAAAGTCGTTGCCGCGTAGGAAGGTAATCAGTTTCGTTTCCATCCATTGCGCGAAAATAGGAGCGCCCGTCATGGAGAGGTTCCCGCCAAAAGCAATGAGGTAATCGAACGAACCGAGTGTTTTAATATAATTCCAGGTCATATTCAGGGTATGTGGCTCACTGTCTTCGTACGTTACGGCTACATAACCACCGGCCTGTTGCTGCTTTCTAACAAAGGCATTTCCCTTAAGGGTAAAATGGATGATCTCAATTTCATAACCATTGTTCCGAAGTCCGTGGATCAGTCGGTCGCAGGACTGGGCCATACCGCCACGCTGGGGAGGGTAATTTTCTGTAAGCCAAAGCAGCCTAATCGCCATCAGCTATCAAAAACATTGGCTGCTTCGTCTTCCATCATGATCTCACCCGTGTCGCTGTATTCGAAACTGTCGTAATCGTATTCATCAAAGTAGCCGCCGTACCAGACGTAAGGAACGAACATATAATCGTCATGAAACTCTTCAGAATCGTCACGCCGGGTGGAAGCGGGAGTGCTCGGATTGAGTGGCCCAAATAAGGCGTAGATGGCCTGCATCGTGTCAAAAAAGCTTTTTACATGCAAAACATGATCTCCCACTTTCTTGATCTTGATCCTTGCTTTTACCTGGTAATGCCCATTGTGGTCTACCACTTCAATACCATCGTCTTGCGTACCATTCCAGGTATATTCTGCCTTAGCCAACGTCATTTTGATAAAGCAATGGTGGACGAATTTGGTTTTTCGCTTGTACTTCGTTTTTCCACTGGCGCTTCGTTTGGTCCAGTTAAGGTCTTTTATGTCATCCTTAACCACAAACTCCAGTAAAGTGCCATCCTTCAGGGTTACCCTCGACATAATGTAAGTAGGACTGTACATTTTTTGTTTTCTTGTGCCAATAGTACTTCGTACGGGATCCAGTACTTTTCTGGGGTTTCTAAAATCAAGGCTTGCCGCAAGCTTGGCATCCTCACCAGCCTTGTCTTTCAACACATTTAAAACAGGCATAAAAAACTGCCTTAGGTAGTTATTGATATCTTTTTTCTTGGCCGCTGACCGTTGTACAAGCATTAAGATTCCTCCGATTAGCAATATACCTGAGCCAATTAAGATCTCAATCACTTCAGAAACAAGCGCCACGATCGCGGAAATGACAGCTATTACGATAGCCGCAATACCAAAACCTAGCAGTCTCTTGATTTTTCCATCGCCCATCTTGTCCAGCGTGGATATTTTAGATAAAAATGCAATCCACTGCTTCACCTTCATGGTGGCGCTTAATGTCTTTTCCTTAAAAAACTGCTTTTGTTGATGACTGAGTGAGTTGTAGATTTTAGATGCCTTGCTCATATCAAGTTATAGTTAAGCGTACACATTAATTACCAATTTATCATAAAAATCAGAAAGTTTAGCGTCAATTTTCTCCCAAGTATATCGTTCGCTAAGCTTGTCAAACGCATTGGAGGCCAGATCCTTACGTAACTGCGGATAGTCCACCAGCAGCCGAATAGCTCTTGCCAGCTCTGCCGGACGGTCGGGTCGTACTAGTTTGGCGTCTACTTCCGGGGTTAAAATTTCGCGTACTACAGGAAGATCGGAAGCTATGATAGGCGCCTTGCAGGCCATACTTTCAAAGATTTTTAAAGGTGAGCAGCCTTGTTTTAGATTTCTGCTACATTCTGTGAGGGGCGCTATGGAGGCCATAGCATGTTGTAAGACCTTATCCAGCGTTTGTTTATTGAGCTTATGTTTCCAGATTACCTGCTGTTCCAGGTCTAATCGTAAAATTAACTTTTTATACGGTCTTGAGAATTTCTCTTTGTGCGAACTGCAAATGATCAGTTTAAGGTTAGGCTTATCGGCCAGGTACTGCATGGCCTTAAGCAACACATCTACACCTTGCCAGGGTTGTAGCGCTCCGAAATAGACAATATACTCCTCCGGAGCCCAGGAGGGCTTATTCATCGCGATTGGAACCGTAGCGCCGTTGGGTAATACATGGATTTTGTCCTTGATCACATTTCTTGAGATAAGATGTGTCTTAATTGTTTCTGACGGGCATAAGATAACATCACATTGCTGCAGGCAATAATCTTCCAGTTGCGTGATCTTTTGAATCGTATCTTGGGTGATGTAATTGAATCGGTTGGTTAATTCGATAGACGGTAAACCGTTGACCTCAAATACAGAAAGAAGGCTGGACCTTTTAAGAATAGGCTGTCCGCCCCAGATATCACGAAAATGTCCTACCTGGAGGTGATGTTGGCCATTCAATACTTCATCCACCCAATGGGAGTAAGCTTGCGCACGCTGAAGGTAATTCGATTCTTTAACTTGGAATTGCATGTGCTTAATCGGCCTTCTCACTCTTGAATGGACCTGTCTTGGCAGTGTGAGCAGTAACGTTTTTCCAAACCTATGACTTAGTACCTGCGAAGCTTTTTTGATGTGTATAGCCGATCCCTTACGCGACGGGTAGGGGTCAAAAGCCGTATAAACAGAGCGATAATTAGACTTCACTAAGAAGTGTGGTTTTTTCAAAAATAATAGAATGTGTCGGGTATAAAAAGTTGGCCATTAGTATTTTATAGGTTAACAATATAAGATGATTATACTGAAGCCTAGGAATGATCGCTAAAGATTACAGAAGGGTTATATCATCCCTAATTAAGCCAGGGTTGTTTCTGATTTTCATCCATATCAACAAGATGTTTAAACCCACTTCTCGGAGGCGAGGCAGAGCCTATAATCAAGGTATGAGGTTTGTTTACAGACGACCAACTTTTATCCTGCCTGAAGAAGAATTAACAGTGTATTGTAGCACAGATAAAGATGGTAATTATGTTCGTGAAATTATCATTAAAGATGGCGAGTTAAACTTAGTTCGTGAAGGAGAATCACAAGGAGTTAAAATTCAAGTAACTGGAAAATCTGAATTTGCAATTTTGGGAAAGTACTTTGATTTTCATTTTAACAGGGATGAAAAGGGCAATGTAATTAGTTTCTCTAATCAGTATGACACTGACCCTTCAAGGGCAAGAACAGCGGTTAAAGTCAATTAGGTATCAGTCTTGGAAATGATTAATACTTGCGCAAAAAGAGTGAACTACCCCAATACATTGGCTAGGGGCTTTTTAGACCTTGATGCTTCCTCAGAATCCCTACTAGCTGGTGAATACTCTTAGAAGGTAGATAAATTAGTGACAATGTTTAAAACACTCTTATTAGGTTAGATGAAAGTCGCATGATTATACTTTTCGTGATGAGATTAATCATTTTCCGTATTAAAAATGCCATCGAAATTTGATCGCTTACGTTTAAGCTTGATATAAATCAATTTATAGCTAAAACAACAATTTCATGGCAACATTAAGATTAGGCGATGATGCTCCAAATTTTACCGCTATGACCACCGAAGGAGAAATTAATTTCCACGAGTGGTTGGCAGATGGATGGGGCGTCCTTTTTTCGCACCCGGCAGATTATACCCCAGTTTGTACTACAGAACTCGGAGCAACCGCCAGAATGAAGGAACAGTTTGATGGGAGGAATGTGAAGGTGGCAGCGCTCAGTGTCGATGGTCTGGAGTCACATAAGGGTTGGATCAGGGATATCAATGAGACTCAGCATACGGAGGTGAATTTCCCAATTATTGCGGATGAAGACCGAAAGGTGGCGGCGCTTTACGATATGATCCACCCAAATGCAGATGATAAAATGACCGTTAGATCGGTGTTCATTATTGATCCTGATAAGAAAATAAAACTGATGATCACTTATCCGGCATCTACGGGACGGAATTTTAATGAGATATTGCGTGTGATTGATTCGTTGCAATTAACGGCTTACAAAAAGCTGGCTACACCCGTAAACTGGAAGCAAGGCGAAGACTGTGTCATCCTTCCTTCGGTTTCAAATGAAGAAGCACACGAATTATTTCCACAGGGATTTAACGAAGTTAAACCTTACTTAAGATTTACCTCGCAGCCCAATTAGGTTAAACCAATTAGACTGCCCTTTTTGTAAAGTTGTAAGGGCAGTCTTTTTATTTTTACGTTTACGCCTCCAAGGAGGCGCCGGCCGGCGCGGGAACTCAAAGGTTTTGTTGAGTGCACATGAGGTATATGTCTATTTCCTACAGGCGGCTCTTAAGTGAAGGTATGAGTCAAAATCAACAACTAAACTCCATTTTCCATTAGCAGGGTTGTGACAAATACCCGCTTGACAGGTGGTCAGGTAGTCAAGTTTTTACTCGAGCTTATCTTGATTATAACATTACAGGACATTTTAAGCTCACCCCTTTTTCCTTACCTAAAAAAATCCGCTACTAAGATGTAATAAACTCAATATCGACCTCAGTCCTGTCTTCATTGAAGTCCTAATCAAGAGGTATAATTCTTTCGCTTTCAAAGATCACCTGGTAATCCAGGTTGTTTACCATTCCGTCAATATCAAATATGTTATACGCTTCTATTTAGCTCTTGACAATGTCTTTTCCTTGGATTGCTCACGTTTTGTTCAGACTTAATTCTTGTCATCTGATACTTAAGAAAGGAGGTAATTTAGTTTTTACCTCACACTTTTCTTTTGGGGGTTTAAAATCTTTATCCCGCTTATTAAATATTTTCAGGAATGGTTTTATCCAAAACCAACGCAAAAGTCGACTTAGTGTCATCTGTGAAAACGATAGGTTAATTTGATTAAAAAAGTATTTTCAAGGACTCTGGACAAGATTTGGTTTCTGAAGGAAGCGATCGGGTTGTCATAAGGTAATGAAGTATCGCTCATTCCCTGTGACCAGACCAAATAAAGTTCAGACCCTGGTTTGTACTCCCAGCGATACACCAGGTTAGATCTGAACTGTGCATAAGAAAAATCCGGATTACCTATTAAGCCGTCTGCATTTCCATTTCGATTTATATCCACTTCATAGGTGGCTTGCTCAGGCTCTCCAGAGAGGAGAAGCGGTGCCAGCTGGTTTTCGCCATAGGACTGAAGCGGGTTGGCAACGGTATTAAAGTTCCGGTATTCACCGGTAGAAATGAAAGGTTCCGCATAATATTGAACGGCCATATTGGGATTGATTATGATATCGGCTCGTAGCGCCAGGCTTATTGTCCTTTGATCCATCATAGAGACAATATCATGGCGTTCACCTTCTAACACAATCGATTCATTGTACTGTAAGCGATGGTTAATCTGGGTGTATTTAGGGCTCACTGACACACGAAAACGGTCCAAAGGCTGGTAATTGAATGTCATGTTGTTTTCCAGTAGATCATAGCTACCTGCCGGCCCCGTTTTGGTCCAACCGGAATAAGAGACGTAGAATTTCTTGCGTGAATCGGAATTAAGCGCCCACCAAAAGCCATACTGATCAGCCAAGCTGAGCCTGGGACCGCCTTGCAGTAATGACTTTGAATACGTATGAGGTTGTGAGAAGAATCCCAAAGTCGTAGACCAGTTATTCTGAAAGGTAGCTTCTACAGAAATGTCCCAGTCGATGTAGTTGAGGTTGCCTTCAAAATCCCAGTTGAGCCAATGTTGGTATCCGATCCTTGCATTGCGGAAAGCGCCAAATGAATTGATGGATCTGTAAAATACTCCGGCATATTGCTGGATGACATCTGCTTCCCGCATGAACCCAATGTCGTTAAGTTCAAGGTTGGGCGAACGCCAGGTAATTCCTGCTTCTGCCTGAATATGTCCATTGCCGGCTTTTCCAATTTTTATGTCACCCCCCGATCCGGTTAACGATGTTCTTGAAGAATCAATATTAACATGCGAAGTTCCTCGTTGAAACAGGTGCGGAATAGCTTGCTGTGTTCTCATAATAGATTCCTTCGATCCGGCTACATGGCTCATCACCAGGTTCGCCCCCACATACCAATTCCGGTCTTGCCATTGATGCAAAAAGTCGATCCCACCGGTATGGGCGGATTGATGCAAAAAATTTGTTTCCTGATGTTGAGATCTTAGCACCGACGTGAACATTCCGCCAATGAATGTCATGCGATCATTCAGGTCCAGCAGGGCTCTTGCTACCAGGTAGTTGGTCAGCGGCTCTATGCGCTGCGAAGTGCCATCGCTTATTTCCGCAGTTTCTTGAGAAGTAACACTTTCCAATAATCCAAAAGACAAACCGTTTTTGGTATTACCGCTTAGTTTAACCGCACCCAGAATGGTGGTTCTTTGGGGCATATCGGCATATTGGTCATCTTCCAACAATACACTTGCTTGAGGGCTTCTGCCTATTCTTCTTGAATAAAACAGGTTATCTGTACTGTACACTCCACCGATTATTGGGGTAGAGAATCTGTAGTCGAAAATATTCTTGTTTTCAATGAAGAAGGGCCGTTGTTCCTGAAAGAAAAGTTGAAAGCCATCCAACGCAATCGCACCAGGGTCAGCCTCAACCTGACCAAAATCAGGGTTAAGTGTAAAGTCCAGCGTGATATCATTGGTGATCCCGATCTTTCCATCCAGGCCTGCGTTGACCGATGAGATGTTACTGTCCCGAAATGGATTATCAGGATCTTTCTCGAAGGTGTTAATGGAACCGACAACAAAAGGCTGTAGCTCCAATTGCCGTTGTGGTTGGATGGGTTCGTCCCATCTGAGTTCTCCAAACTCGCTGACCCAGCCTGGGGCGTCTTGCGGAACTCTTTGCCACACCGATAGCTCTTCATTTCTGAGTATTCTTCTTTGTACCTGCAGTCCCCAAATTTGACTTTCCGAACCACTGAACCTGAGTTGACTCAGCGGTATTTTCATCTCAGCCGTCCAACCTTTCTTGTTGAGCCGACTTCTAGCATACCATATGGGGTTCCAGGCCATGTCTTCATCTGCACCATTCAGGGTAATGTACTTGTCGCTCTTTACTCCGGCAGCGCTCAAGGTAAAAGAAAAAGCAGTGCGCTTATCGTGATAGGAATCGATGATCACTTCGACCCAATCCCCATTGTATCCGTCACGTCTGGACATCCAGCGGTTAATGTCATTGCTATCTTTCTCTTTACATAGGATCCCCACATAAAGAAACTGGTTATCGTAGCATATCTTGAATTCAGTCTGATGGGTAGGAGCATCACCTTCATTGGGTAACCGCTGAATAAACTTTGAACTCCACTCAGTGGATTCATCTAGCCAGGCTTGTTCTTTTAGCACGCCATCTATGTTAATACTTTCTTTCCCTTGAATGGATGCAGCTTGATACGATCGAAGCAGATCTTGAGATTTCAGACCTTGATTCAAGGTAAAGAGTAATGCAAATACTATGGCTTTTGTGGTATTCATATCGACAAATTCTGAAGCAAAAGACGAATAAATAGGTGGTAGAAGCTGAGATTATAGCTGAGATGTCTTGCAGGGCTTAGTTGAATTTTTTTCAGCTACAACTCAGCTTTATTGTGGCTAGATTTGGAATATGGAACTTAAATATTTCAAACTCATCAAATCAATTCAGGAAGAAGGGAATATCGCCAACTCGGCCGATCATCTTTTTCTTACGCAATCTGCGCTGAGCCACCAACTGCGAGAAATGGAAGATCGATTGGGATTTAAAGTATTTAACCGGGGCCGGAATAAGTGGCAGCTAACCAAGGAAGGGGAGGAGCTTTACAAAATTGCCAACCAACTTTTCAATACGTTGGACGAGGGCTTTAACAACATTAAGCAAATAAAAGAGGGCGCTAAAGGCTCATTGAAAGTGAGTGCCGAATGTCAGTCTTTCTTTCATGGCTTACCGGCATTTATACAGAAGATGGGCATTTTATATCCTGAAATCAGTATTGATCTCAGTCTTGGCGCAACACATCAAACCATATCGCAGCTTTTGTCAAAGGAATTGGACATGACCATTGTGACCACAGAGCCGGCCTCTGAACTATTGGATTCCACAAAAGTGTTTGAGGATGAGATTAAAGTAGTCATGCATAATGAACATCCATTAGCCGACCGTCCCTTTTTAGACGCCAGTGACTTCTCCGATTTGCACTTGTTAATTAACAATTTCCCTCTCGAAAATGTGTCAGTTTTTGAACACTTCTTAAAACCTAATCGGATTGTTCCTGCTAAGGTTTCTGCGATCCCGTTCACGGAGGTGACACTGCAATGGATAAACGCAAATATGGGCGTGACGTGCGTTCCACCCTGGACGTTAAAACCCTTTAATCTGTCTGAGGAGCTGGTTTTCAAGCGCATTGGAAAACATGGTCTAAAACGGTCCCATTATCTGGTCATGCGAGAAGAGGATAGAAACCAGGAGTATTTCGTCAATTTCGTTAGTAATTTTTTCGAGGATTTTAGTGTTGAGCATGGTTATAAATGAAGCATATAAGTGAAGTTTCACCAGACGCTGTGGTTCATATTTGTGAGGCGGTTTTGAATCAGCCTGCTCAATTTAAAGGGAGGATAACTTCAAAGCCTGGGTTCAAAACTTCCATAATCTATTGAAAGATGCCTCTAATGTGTCAGTCACGATATCATCGTAGATGAGTCAGGTAAAAAAGTGGTATCCCAATGGACCTGCACGGGAAAAAACAAGGGCTATTTAATCAAAGGCTATTAATTAACGCCTTTGATTAAAGTATTTTGTTTATATTAATATCATTCAAGCTAACCATCAAATACTTATACCGTTATTACATAGTCTATCAGTAGTCAAAAAAATGACGTAATGGCTAATATTAGAGTCTTAATAGTTGAGGACCAGTATATTGTTTCCGAAGAGATAAAAGAAATTCTCTTAGCAAAAGGGTATCAGGTGATAGGTCAGTGTACCAGCGCTGATGAGGCTTTAACCCTTCTTAATAAAGAAAAGTGTGATGTAGCCATTCTAGACATCAACATCGAAGGTGAAAGGGATGGAATTGAGTTAGCGAGTGAAATACTGGAGAAGCATCGTTGCGCGATTATTTTCCTGACCGCCTATGCCGACCAAAAATTTCTGGATCGTGCCAAAAAAGTAAAGCCTGCTGCTTATATCGTGAAGCCCTTCGAAGAGACCAATCTTCATATGGCCGTAGAGATTGCTTTTAACAACCTGTTAAAAGCTGGCCTCCAACCTGGAAGAGATGTTTTCCAGATTAAAGACTTCATTTTTATTAAGGACAGTACCCGGTATAAAAAAATTGAGCTGGATCAGATCAGGTATGCGCAGGCTGAGGGAAGCTATACCAAGGTATTGGTGAATGATAACCCCATCACTCTCGCGATTAACCTAAAAACTTTTGAAAGCCACCTGTCATCTCCGGAGTTCATGCGCATACATCGATCTTATGTGGTAAATCTTAAGAAGGTGGAGGAGTTTGAAGGAAATAGGGTATTTATCAGTCAGGAATCCATCCCAATAAGCTCCTCTTTTAAGGCGGATTTTGTTAGCAAGTTTACTTTTTTGTAATGCTTACAAAGAAAATGGCTTATTCACAAAGAGAATTTCATAGCTATCTAAGTGTTTCGGAGTTTCGATGTATGATCAACTCTCCTGAAATAATGACTAAACCGAACCTTACTAGGCGAGAAATTGAAATCATCGAAGCGCTCTCGCTAGGCTTGAGCAGTGATGAGATTTCGGCTAAGCTCTTCATCAGTGCATTGACGGTAAGCACACATAGGAAGAATGCTATGCGGAAAGCAAATGCCCGAAGTGCTGCTCATTTGGTGAGGATCTGTTTTGAGGAGGGGGTGATAGAGAAGGGAAAATCAATTATGTTTTGAAGAATAAAAGTCGTTGCAATTTGAATCTATAGTCACTATAACCAATTAATATTATGTCTGTACTAAATGCTTTAAATAATCTGGTAACCTCTGTTCAGTTGAACCTGCATGATAGCAGTTATCAATTGATTTACACTACACAACTTTATGGAACGACTTTTTCCGTTTTTGCCAATTTTAGCGTCGAAAGCGAAGGAGAAGACTTGATGAGAGTCAAAGAAATCAGTTTCATTGGGGTCAATTACAAGGGTCCAATTAATATTAACATTAAAGAGATAGAGCAACCGGAAATTGACGAAAATGATCGACTAAAAATAACCCTTGTTTTGCAAGCCGATGATTTGAATGTTCCATACACTTCAATGATCTCTAAAGTGGTTGATATTCAGGTGAATAAGAAACTGGACATGACTATTGATAGGGATTTGATCCCCATGAATGACAATTTTAATAATACTGCCGTACCAATTGAAGAAAGAGCCTTTAGGTCTGGGAAGTTTGATTCCGAGTTCTATATGCGAGATGGGATTTTTATTGTTCCTAGACATGCACCTGAGTGGGTTCAACTAGGAAGTAGAGACATCTTCGATCAAACATTGAACCAAGATTTAGCTCCTGGTCGTAGTTGTGTTATTGGAAAAGGAAAGATGTGGACCTCTTCATGAGAAAAGGTCTCTCCTTCATTCTAATTATATTAGGCTCACCTACGTTTTCACAAAGATCAAATGTAGTTAGTTTCATTAATCGTCTTGAGTTTGATAGTGCGTTTATGGAAGTAAGCGCGCTATCGGATTCCAAGGAGAAAGCATACTTTAAGGGTCTTATTCAAATTTTGAAGCACGGAGGTCAGCATAAGCGTGATTCAACAATAATTTCAGGTTTACACCCAGAAACCACTGACTCCAAAGACCAGCTTCTGCTGGGCTCCTATTATACACTAAATGGAGAGAGGGGGAAGGCGCTGGTTTATTTACTAAAATCCATGGAGCAGTTCATAGCTAACGATCATGAACTGCTTTCAATTAACTACCTGATCGTTCTGCACTTATACAGTAGAATAATCCTCACAGACTCTTACAAAACCCTTATCGAAGAGTTTCAGAAGGAAATCAAAGGTGACCCACATTTACAAGCTTGGAAATTTCTACATGAAATTGACTATAGAAATAAGATTTTTGATCCTAGTCAAGATTCCATTGATTATATCAGCTTATTTCGACACACCGAAGCGCATTTCAATCGCTATAGCTTCAATCGCTCATTCAAAGCTCATTTTTCTTATCGAGCCGGCATCTTCTATCGATATGTGGGGCAATACGATTCAGCCCGATACTTTTATGCACAGTGTGTCGATTATGCAGATGGTGAGGACTATTTAAGGTACATCAAGTTTTTTTCACTTATCGACCTAGCTGGTCTACAAATTCAGTCTGGTGATATAAAAGAGGCAGAACAAAATATTCAGATTGCTAAAGATAATTGGGATTTATCAGATACCACTTTGACAAGGTTGAATTATAACTTACTAATGGCCAATCAATATCATTTGAGGTTTCAAAATTGGGAATCGGCTTATCACCTCATGAATGAAATATGGGGGGAAAGACTACAATTTTTCTTTGAGAACAATAATGTTAGAGTCAGTGAGTTACAGGAGGAATTCAACGTGCAGCTTAAAGATTCGCAAATCGAAAATCAGGATAATTTAATCAAATCTCAGAACCGGTTTTTATATGCCTTGTTTGGATTTATGTTAGCTATGCTCCTCTTGATTCTGGTGCTTATTTTTTCATTCAAAAGCATCCGCAAGAAAAATCAAAAAATAGAAACTTTAATGAGAGAGCTGCACCACCGTGTCAAGAACAACCTTCAGGTTATTTCAAGTATGCTTGGTCTCCAATCCATGAAATTGGAAGACACTAGCGCAAAAAATGCGGTCAATGAAGGCAAAGGTCGCATTAGGGCAATGGCTCTTATTCATCAAAAATTGTATCAAAATGAAGAGGTAACCATTTTGAATATAAGGGAGTACCTTACAAATCTTATTAATGAAATTGCTCAGGCATATGGCCATTTTAAAAGTGATCGGATCAAGATTTCCATTGTTGAGAGGAGTTTTGATGCTGACGTAGCTCTGTCCATGGGATTAATTGTAAATGAACTGGTCAGTAATGTATTTAAATATGCATTTGAGGAAGTAGACAATCCATTGCTAAGGATTAATCTACAAAACGTTGATAAAGCCTACACGCTGACCGTGGAGGACAATGGGCCTGGTCTTCCTAAAGGGTTTGACTTAAACGCGGCAGAGTCATTCGGGATGAGATTGGTCAATTTGTTGGTTAAGCAATTGAAGGGAACTTTGCAAGTTGACACAAAAAATGGATTGTGCTGCGAAATACATTTCACCAACACTTAAATCAGCTGAATGATGAACGTGTTAATTGTTGAAGATGAATGGATTGTTTCAGAGGAGATCAAAGCATCCGTAAGTGAAAATGGCTTTAATGTCATTGGTCAGGCCGATGAAGGGTCTACGGCTTTGGAATTGATACAAGAAATCAAGGTAGACCTTGTTTTAATGGATATCAATATCAAAGGAGAAGTGAATGGTATTCAGTTAGCTAGACTCATTCAAAAAAATACTCCATGTTTTATTATCTTCATTTCTTCTCTAGATAACCGGAATCAAGCTTCAGAACTTAAGGGCCTTAATAATTATGACTTTTTACCAAAGCCCTTTACAGTCGAGAGCTTGTATAGGATCTTCGAAAAGCATGGTTTGAACCTACCCCGGTAACTGCTCTTTTGAATGATGAATTTCACGACAGGGAATTAAAATATCATAAATATACCTAGAAATCAGTATTGCCCATATCACTTTGACTCTCGAACTTTATAATACTCCAAAAATTGTCAATTTCAATTGCTGGCATAGTTAAAGCATGTAAAGATGACTGGAGAGAAAGTTAGAGTTATCAATTAAACCAACGTGAAAATGAAAGAAATATCCGAATATACCTACAAAGTAAATGGACAGACTATTCAGCTAGAATTAGATGATGAGAATATGGGAGTACGTTTTAAAGCTCCCTCCACTAGAAGTTCACGAGCAACTTTATCGAATGCTATTGAAGGATTCAGAAGTTTTTCCGAAAGGATAGAACTCCCGAAAGAAATGTTCACTATTCTCAAAATGGAACGAGGTGTCCAACCTTCCGAAGTTGGCAGAACTTTGGATCAAGTTGATGAAGTAGCTAATGTCGCACCTGTTTTCAAAATTGGGAGTAAGCGAGTAGTCGCGACAGATAGAGTTTTTATTGGTCTTTCTGACGTTGCTAAGAAAATCGAAATAGTTGGAAACTTGGATGGCCAGATTCTTGAAGAAGATGGACTTGAGCTATTAGTTAAACTACCTGAAGGTATCGATCCTTTTCAAATCATTCAGCAACTAGATCAAAATAAAGATATAGAGTATGCAGAACCTGATTTTGTGATCATGGGTATGTATTTACCTAGAGTTACTAACTCCATAAGAATTTCCAATCTGTCTTCCTACACTCAATTTCAATATGCGCTGGATATTACAAAAACTAGGCAAGCCTGGAAAAATCAGCTTGGAGATGAGAAAGTGAAGATTGCAATCTTAGATGAAGGTGTTGATACTCTACATGAGGATTTGAAAAACGCCATAGTTGGAAGTTATGATGGGACGGATAATGATAGTTTTCAGGAGCCACATTCTGGTGATGCACATGGAACTGCTTGCGCGGGTTTGGCAGCTGCGGTTAGGAACAGCTTAGGTATTAGTGGGGTAGGTGCAGGTTGCTCGTTATTAGCAGTTCGTATTGCGTTTTCGAATAATAAAGGCGAATGGGTAACTTCCAATTCATGCATAGCTAGAGCTATTGACTGGTCTTGGAGAAATGGTGCAGATATCTTAAGCAATTCTTGGGGCGGAGGTGCTCCTTCCAGGAAAATAATCAATGCATTTGAAAGAGCAAGAACCTTAGGGAGAGATAGCAAAGGATGTATTATAGTAATAGCAGCAGGCAATGATTCGCGTCCTGTTGATTTTCCTGGAAACTTAAAAGAAATACTCACTGTTTCTGCTTCGAACGAATATGATGAACCTAAAACATGGTCAAGTGCAGATGGTGAGACATGGTGGGGTTCTAATTTTGGCGATGCTGTTGACGTTAGCGCTCCTGGAGTGCATAATTATAGCACCGATATTTCTGGGATTGATGGGTACAACGATGGCTCCCGTGGAGTAGACAAGAATTACGTCGATAATTTTAATGGGACTTCCTCATCTACACCTATTGTTGCGGGTTGCGCTGGACTCATTTTATCTGCAAACCCTGATCTTACAGAAGCTCAAGTCAGAAAGATAATTGTTTCAAACACTGATAAGGTAGGTCAAGTTAATTACGATGCCAACGGGCACAACGTTCAGATGGGCTATGGTCGATTGAATGTGCTAAAAAGTGTCTTGGCAGCAAAAAAAAGACTGTCTGAGACCCCCTAGTTAGAGATTAAGTTCTTCTAGTTACCATTCCGTCAGTTGAAAATACCTAAAAATCAGTATTGCCATTACCTGAAATAGCATCGAATTTTGATAAGTAAATCAAAAAAAGATGCGAATAACTATTACTCTTACCCTGCTATTATACCTAGTCTGTACAAGGTCACTTGCTCAGGAGTGCCTTGACCTACTTGATACTGTTAACATTAATGGATATTGGTCGAATGCTAAGAATGATCCCCACACGGTGGCCAAGGCAGAAGTACCTTTCAAGCTTTTTGGCGATAATAAAAAGTACTCCATCAAGCTTAACTCTCATCAGATATATTTTACCTCAGACAGTACTCAAACTTTAAAACCCAACCAATTAAAGCTCGAAACCCCACAGCATATAAACAGGTCAGGCTATATGGCTGTGACCGTTTATAATCTACCTGCTCCCGGTCGGTATGCTGGTCGAGTTCGTTACGAATTTTCTACCGGTGGTAAAGCACCGGTTTATGAGTGCGAATTTGTCGTCCACATTGAGTTGGAAGGCAAGTCCATAATAGAAGAATTCAATGGAACAAAAACTGTCCTTACCCGGAATCGTCCTCATGGAATCTTAGAGAATTCATCCCTGAGCAGGTCCATAAGCCTTGATTTGAATAATCACAATGGTATTGAGATTATAGATCCTACAGTAAGCATTTCGGCGGTTGGACAAAATGGAGGACTACATATCACAATGCCTCAATTATTTCCCACGACAGACCTAAAAATAAATGACGGGATTCTAACGTTGCGCTTCAAGAACTTTTCACTCGAACCAGATGAATACATTGGGCAAATCACAGTAAAGGCGAGAAACCTAAAAGAAAAATATACTGTACCACTATCCCTTAAAGTAAAGGACCCACCTTTCTTGGCTTTTATAATTATAGTGTTCGGACTTATAGCAGGCCGCATGATCAAGCTATATACTTCCCAAGATGTAAGGACTTACTTCGTCCTCGATCAAAGAGTGGATGAGCTGATTGCACTGGCCGACTTACAAGAAATGGATCAAGTAGAGACTGAGCTAGAGCAAATTAAGATCATGCTACAAAGCTCAACTTTTAATGCTTTAGAGATCGAAAAGACCCTTGATGAGCTTGAATTCAAAATAAACGCTTATAAGGTCGTGAAAGATACTCAAGATAAAACACTCCTTAATAGAAGAGCTGCATTTACGATAGAGGAGTTGCAAAACAACCTAACCGCGTATGAGCCGCAAATGAGTAAAACCATTCTCGAGAAGAAAAATGCCGGTGCCAATTTAAGATTGAAAGAGCTCTTTAATTGGCTAAGTGGCGCCAGTGTTAAGGGATACTCCAAGAGTTGGGGACTATATGCAGTCGTCTATTTAATGCTCTGGATACTGATGGTATACGTCGGGCTAGAAGAAGGTTACTTCAGTAATCACACCTTCGGAAGTAATGGGTTTCAGGATTATATGGGACTATTCCTCTGGGGCTTAGGTGGTACTGCTACCATCAAGACATTATTCTCTCTTAAACAATAAAAATCATGGCAAATAGAAGTTGCTCATCAGTACAAAATTATTTCGGTCTGGTTGATCGATATCCGGAATATAGGAACAACTTGAGAAGAATTGATTCAGAGTATGGATATTATAATCGGCGACAAGCCGATAAGGGCGAAGAACTACAGGTGCCTGTTGTGGTCCATATCATTTTTAAAGAAGTACGCGATGATATTAGTGATGCCTCGATAAAAGCCCAAATCGATTCATTAACTAATGACTTTACAGCTTCCAATCAGGACATTACCAAAGTGCCTCAGCCATTTCAAGCGACAATTGGCAACCCGAATATTTCATTTCACCTAGCGAAGCGAACGCCCGATGGTGGTGAAACCAACGGGATCAATAGACATCAGACAGCTGTAGGGAGGTTTGGTATGGACAACGACCAAATCAAGTTTTCCAATGAAGGTGGAGTTGATGCATGGGATACCAAAAGATATCTCAACATCTGGGTGGGGCGTATCGATGGAGGCACATTAGGATATGCTCAATTTCACGGTGGGCCTGCCTGGACTGACGGAGTTGTGATTAACACCATGGCTTTCGGTTTTGATGTACCGGCAGAAGAGCCGTTCAATCTTGGCAGAACCTTGACCCATGAAGTCGGGCATTATCTTAATCTTTCGCATATCTGGGGAGAGAGCCGATTCCACAATTGCAGAGATGATGACTATGTGGCAGATACGCCGGTGCAGCTAGGCCCTAATGTAGGAGGCCTTCATTTCCTAATATTTCATGCGATCAACAACCGTATGGAGACATGTTCATGAATTATATGGACTATGTGGATGATGAAGCCATGTACATGTTTTTCCGAGAACAAGTAGCCAGAATGAGATCGGTGCTTTTAGGTGAAGGGATTGGGTTGCTGGCATAAATCAATAAACTATTCACTTAAGATTCAAATTATCAAAACAGATTAAATAATGGGACATATAAAGATGAAACGAAATGGTGGAGATGTTTCTGTCCAGATTAGGATTGATGGCCTGATCGGGTGGAAATTTACTTTTGCCACAACGGATATTGATCAACCTTTTTCGGAAAAGAGTTCACAGACTGGTGAAAATGAATTTGAATTTAGGTTAGGCTCTCCTGAGAGTCTATTTCTAGACGATAATAATTGGAGGTTCGCCTTGGTGAACTATAGCGACGAGAAACAATCCTATGATTTACAAATAAAATGGCTGCAAGGTGGTGATACCTTAGAAAACCCTTGGAAAAACAGCGGAGAGCTTGATTCCAATGAGGTCAAAGAGATACCTGGTGATGCCCGATTAATTTTTTAGATATGAAAAGAATACAAATACTACTATTCGGCATTTTATTGCCACTGTATAGCTTAGCTCAAGATGATAGCAAAGTAAAAATTGAAGATTTATATACAGATTTTGCTATCCCGGACGTTTCTAGTTTTTCTCTCTTAGGAATTGAAGAGGATAAGATTACTCGCCCAGGCAACATCAACAAGCTGGCGGTTCAGCTCAAAGAACTGGTGCCTTTCAATACGATTTCCCCCGGAGTAGCTGTAGAGTTTAGTCCTTTCCTCTTAATCAAAAAGGAACTTGATGACAATGATAGTAATCTTGAGGAATATCGCAAAAACGCTTCTTTAAGAGGGCTACAATTAAATTTCGCCACTGCAAATGATTCAACGGGCAGTCATCTGGGATTGGGTATTCGTTGGGTCATATTTGATGATTCTGATCCACTAATGGACGAAGAGGGACTTGAGCCTAAAATTTTGGACTTGCTTAAAGATTTGAATATAGATACTATTGAAAATCGGGCTCGTAATTTCAATCGACTTGTGGATGGATTTCGCGATTCAATATTTGCCACAGGAGTAGCTAGTAGTTTACAGGATTCTATTGAAATAAATGATTTACTCAAAGACTATTTAGCGAACCCCGGACCTGAAAAGTCACCTCTAAATGAGGATGTCATTATCAAAGGTATTGAGGAGGGCTTTCAAACTGGTTTCGACCTTTCATTAAAACAAAATCAAACTGATTGGTTGAGAGACCTTATTATCGAGTATAATAGGATCGTGATTGGATATAAGGGAAGGGATGAAGTTATCAAGTCCTATTCAACAAAGGTGGGTGCGCTGAAAGAAAAGTGGAAGAGCGAAATGTGGAATGCTCGGTCAGCACACATTTCAGTCGGGAGCTCTTGGGCATCTGCAGATTCTAGATGGGGGAACCTGATGGGCGACAAACTAAGTTTTCTGGCGGGTTTAAGTTGGCCACTACAATGCCGCTCCAATGATAAGTTTAAAGGTCAATTGATCTTACAGCTCTTAGCACGGAGTTCCTTTAGAGACATCAACCCTGAAAAATCGAGATGGTCACTTGGAAGTAAAATGCTCTTTGGCAACAGCGATCGTAGATTTTCCATTGAGGCCCTTTATTCCCAAACCAACAACCGTACGGAAATAGAGGGTATGTCTACCATGCTGGAAGACGAGAATGTTCTGAGAGGTACAATAGGATGGGAAATGAAGATTTTGGATGGCTTATGGTTTGAAATAGCGGGTGGTTTTAGAAAAGTAGAAGGAGGTTCTTCTGATATCACCTCTTTCTCAACCTTAAAGTATGCTTTCAACGGTAAGAGCAGGTTTAAAACTTACTGAATGCAGAATAAAAATGATGGTATCTTCAACCATAATTAATGGCATCTTAGTGCTATAGGTTATTCACATCCTTACCCTGATATGCCCGTAACAGGCAACTATAAGTTCTTGTCTTCCTGCTTCTGAAATCAACCCTGTTTCCACAGGCAGGGGAGACGCACTCTTTTCATATTTGGTACTTGTAAGAGCGAGAGATTTGTGGGAATGACAAAATGTTTGTGGCTGGTGGGTTGATTAACAAATCAACCCTCTTAATTTGTGCAACATTGATCAATGGGGACTCGATATTAAAAGACTTTTTAAAGTACGAGATTGTGACCTCCACCCATACTACCCCTTCTCATACTCAATCTTACGAATGAGCCATTTGAACTTGGCGATCTTGGTTTCAACAATCGCTTCATCGCCTACCTTTTTATGTAGCAGGGCCTGCGCCATAGGAGAATCCATGGAGATGTAATCTTTATTGCCAATCAACTCTTCATACCCCACGATACGTAAGCGCTTTTTTAGCTTCTTTTCCACATTTTCAATTTCAACCCACGCTCCAAAATTGACGGTACCCTCCATATTAGGGTGATAGTCGATCACTTTAAAACCATCTATACATTTCCGTAGATAAAGTAGCCTTTTATCTATTTCTCGGAGACGTTTTTTGTTGAAATGGTAATCAGCATTTTCAGAGCGATCTCCGAGGCTGGCGGCCCATGAAACTTTATTGGTGATTTCAGGTCGCTCCACGCGCCATAAGTGATTGAGCTCGTCTTTCAGGCGTTCCATGCCTTCCGGTGTAATTAACTGTGACTTCATTGTATCCTTTATTACCTATCACCCGATGAGTCGAAATTCATCATTTCAGCGTTTCATCCAGCCATTTATAGAACTCTCGCTGCCAGATGACACCATTTTGAGCGCTTAGCACCCAGTGATTTTCATCGGGAAAGTAGAGGAGCTTGCTTTTGATACCCTGTAGCTGGGCAGCTTGAAAAGCTTCCAAACCCTGACCTATAGGAACCCGGTAGTCTCTACCGCCCTGGATGATCAGTATAGGAGTGTCCCACTTCTCAACCCTATTGACGGGATTGAATTCATTGTATGATTTCGAAGCTTTCGCTTCCCAATAGGGGCCTCCAAAATCTTTGTTGACGAAAAATAATTCCTCCGTTGTGCCATACATGCTTCGTAAATTGAAAACACCATCGTGGGCGATGAACGATTTAAACCTTCCTTCGTGAATGCCCGCGAGGTAGAAGGCAGAATAGCCTCCATAGCTCGCTCCAACACAACCCAATCTTTCGTTATCTACATAATCTTCCTTGGCCACATCGTCAATGGCAGCGAGATAATCCTGCATATTTTGACCACCCCAGTCACCGCTGATCTGCTCGTTCCATTCCACACCATACCCTGGCATTCCTCTACGATTGGGAGCGACCACAATATATCCTTGTGCGGCCATCAGTTGAAAGTTCCAGCGAAAAGAATAGAACTGGGATAGGGCGCCTTGCGGACCTCCCTGGCAGTAAAGTAATGCGGGATATTTCTTGTTTGGGTCAAAATCCGGAGGGTAGATCACCCAGGTGACCATTTCTTTGCCATCTGTTGTGGTGACCATCCGCTTTTCAACTTTACTCAATCCGATCTTATTATAGGTAGCATCATTTTGATGTGTCAATTGACTCATCTCGCCATTCTTCAGGTTTACCGTGTAGATTTCTGACGCATGGTTCATATCCGTCCGGGTTACCACGAGGGTATTCCCTGATAGGCCTACTAGTCCGTTTACGTCAAACTGACCATCTGTGACTTGCTTGATTTCCGCATTTCCTTTTTTAGGAATGGGTAGTTCGAAAAGTTGTCTGGTACCACCGACAGGAGCGGTGAAGTAGATTGTCTTACCATCTTTGGAAAAAATGAAGGAAAAAACCGTACCATTCCAATGCGCGGTTAGATTGACAGGCTCACGGTCCTTTAGCAGTATGATGTCATTTTTATCTGATTCATATCCGGGCTCATCCATTTGCAGCCAGGCCAGTGTACCGTCTCCGGAGACCACAGGATGAGTATCATATCCCTTGTTAGATTCGGTAAGATTTATTGTCTGTTTAGTTTCCAGGTCATATTGGTAAATGTCTGTGTTGGTACTTTGCGCATAGGCCGTTCCATATTCCTTTTTGCAGATATAGTAGATCTTAGATCCATCATGATTCCAGGTGTAGTCTTCAGCGCCCCCAAACGGCTGTTGGGGTACGTCGAATGCTTCTCCTTCATTTAGATCAGTTTCTGCTCCACCCTCTACGTCTTTGATAAACAGGTGACTGAAATTTCCGTCTTCCCATTTATCCCAATGACGGTAATTGAGATTATCGTAGATATACACATTGGATTGCTCCATTTCAGGATAGTGTTCAGATCCCAAAATGGATTGAATTTTTACCTCTTTGGTGATCAGTTCAAAGTCGCCATTGGGTGAAAGCGCAGGATTCGTATGGATATCATCATAATCACTTATTTCAACGACATCCCCACCGGAGATGGGGATTTGATACGTTTTGGAAGATCTTGAATTGGCTTCAATACTGTACTGACTGACGCGGAATAGCACGGACTGGCCATCATCAGATAGACCAATAGGTGATACTCTTTTCAATTGCCACAATAGCTCGGGTGTCATGACTTGTGACTGGACAACAATGGAACAAAAGAGGGCAATAATGATGGTTAGAATGGATTTCATTGATATTATGTTAGAATTATTAATCTAGTGAATTCTATTGAACTTAATTACTTAATAATCGAAATAGACCAGTAACAGCGCTGGCTACAAGGCTCAGGCCAGTTTTATTACCGAAACACCGGTCTGAATAATGTGCCTTTGCCGAGCAGCTAAGAGGCTTCCAACGAAGGTCAACTCTAGTAGGGCCGGCAATCCAATCCTGCAGGAGGAAAAGAACGACGCACTTTTGCAATTAAGAATGACCTAAAAATTGCCATATCTGATAAGTTGCCAAAGCAATCCCGGCTATAAGTAAATAGGTATTAGCGGCCTTGAAGAAGGCTCCAAAACTGTTCCTTTTTCGCCATAGATTGATCAGATATACAATAGGAACAAGAGCCAATACCTGACCTAGTTCAACCCCTAAATTAAAACTCAGTATCTTTAAAAATATCCCTTCTTGATCGGCAGTAAAAGATTGAAGACGCGCAGATAAGCCTAATCCATGGATAAGTCCAAATATGAAAACCATATTCAATAGGTGAGGAGGGCTGATTTTTAGATATTTCTGAAAAAGGCCCAAATTCTCAAAACCTTTGTAAAAAACACTTAGCCCAATTATTGCGTCGATTAAATATTCATTAACTGAAACCTCAAGATACGTTGCCGTAATAAGTGTAATACTATGGCCTACAGTAAAGGCAGTAATAAACTTTACTATCTGTTTAAATTCTTTGAGGAAGAATATAACTCCAACGAGAAACAGTAAATGGTCATATCCGGTGAGCATATGTTTTGCACCCACCCATATGTAGGTCAATAGGTTGCCGTTCTCTAATAAAAGGCGATCTCCGCCCGAAACATCATGAGCATTTGCCAGGATAGGAGAAATGAATAGCGCTAAACTCAGTATACTCTTTTTAATACTCATCAGGCTATTTGTTTCTGTTGAAGAACCAGAACAACACAGCGATAAGTAGTAAGCTAATAATCACATAAATGTAATCAGGAAGACCTTCTGCATGTTCGCGCTCATCTGAGTGCCCGCCGCTCACCCCGAAAGTAAGGGTTGCCCAGTTTGATTCATGTGTTAATCCTACTTCATTGATTTCTACCAAATGGATAGTTCTTAAATACCAAACACCTTCTGAAGTGATAGGCGCTTCCAATAGTCCATTTGCATCTGTGCGGAATTGCCGCAATTCGTCATGTATATGGCCCGTTTCATCGTTATGTGTATGCGTATGACCATCATGTGTATGTTCGACAGTGATAGTTTGCGAACCAATATACACCAATTGATTTGCTAAAGGTTGTTGATTGAAAAGAAGTTTGACCGAGAGATTCTGGCCCGGATGGAGGTCGTATGGGTTTTCCAAAGGTATAAATTCAATAGGATACCCCAGTTCTGTTTTATAAGCCTCAGTCAATTTATCACCTACCTGAAAGATCGTTTTAACATGTTTTGAATAGCGTTCTATAGCCGTGTCAGCGAGGGTGCCGTTCTCCTCGCGGAAGGCTAACATATCCAATACGCCATCATGTTCCAGGTAATCATTAAAATCCTCTGCCGACATGCCTATTGACCGTGGCTTGGTAGAAACACCGGATACATAGGTTCCAGGAGAACGGGTCTTAAAATTAAGGTAAGTGGTCGTTTCTCTCTCAAACCAATTCGCCGTATCGATTGCCATTTTTTCTCCATTCACCACAACGCTCGCATCTATCATTCGGTCTCTATCAATCACATTATCACTGCGATCAAAAGTACCGTTGAATAGCTCGATAACGACATTAGAATCAGGCTCTAAAAAGTAACTATTGAGCTTAAGGTACATATCGTGACTTGAGCATAGTATGACAACTAAAAAGCAAATAGAAAGTCGTTTCATATAGAATAGGTAAAAATGAATCAGGCTCGAAATTATTAAATCAAACTCCTGCTGCCATAAGATAGTTTGAGAACTACCTTATTTATTTGATCAGGGTGGAAGTGAATTCCTAAAAGCTATTTAGATCCTGTTTTGACAGCAACCAGCTTATCTACTGCCTTTGGCGACACGGCACATATAATATTAACCGTTCATACCGACGGCATTGGTTTCATCAGCTTGTTCTGCTACTTTCAAATCTTAACCTAAATAACTTATGAAAAGGATTTTTATTTATCTGGTAATGCTTGCGTTTACAGTAACGTCACAAGCTCAAGACTTTGATGAAAAACTGTTTGCTACCCTTGAATTTCGAAGTGTAGGTCCTGCTTTTACCTCAGGCCGCATCTCCGATATTGCCATTCACCCTACGGATGAAAGTACTTGGTATGTGGCGATAGGCTCTGGGGGAGTATGGAAAACAGAGAACAGGGGTGTCACCTGGGCGCCCATTTTCGATGACCAACCTGTCTACAGTATTGGGTGTATCACCATTGACCCTAATAATCCGCACACCATCTGGGTAGGAACCGGGGAAAATGTTGGTGGACGACATGTAGGTTTTGGCGATGGTGTCTACAAAAGTGAAGATGACGGTAAATCCTGGAAAAACATGGGTTTACCCAATTCCAATCATATTTCTAAGATCATCGTCCATCCGAAAAACGCTGACATTGTATGGGTTGCTGCCCAGGGGCCTCTGTGGACTAGTGGGGGCGAGCGCGGTCTCTACAAAAGTACTGACGGTGGCAGTACATGGAGAAAAGTTTTGGGTAAAGGCGAATGGACTGGTGTGACGGATATTGTTATTGATCATAACGATCCAAATTGGCTGTATGCTGCTACCTGGGATCGTCACCGAACCGTAGCAGCCTATATGGGTGGAGGCCCTGGATCCGGACTGCATCGTAGCAAAGATGGGGGAGAAACATGGGAGGCATTAACTTCCGGTATCCCTAAAACGAACCTTGGTAAAATTGGACTGGCGATCTCACCGTTTAACTCGGATGTGCTTTATGCCGCCATCGAAGAAGACTTGAGAAAGGGAGGAATTTATATGTCCTCCAATCGTGGTAAGACCTGGACCAAACAATCGGATGCCGTATCAGGCGGTACAGGACCACACTACTATCAGGAGCTTTATGCTTCACCACATCACGAAGGCCGGTTGTATCTGGCCAACAATAGCATGTTAGTTTCCGATGATCATGGGAAAACGTATCGTGTATTGGATAGAGAGGGTGTCCACTCCGATAGCCACGCCATAGGCTTTACAAGCGATCCTAATTACATCTTGCTGGGAACCGATGGAGGCCTCTATCAGACCTATGATTTAGCTCAAAACTGGACCTTTATCAATAACATGCCTATCACGCAATACTATAAAGTGGCTGTGGATGACTCTGAGCCATTTTATTATATCTACGGGGGTACACAAGACAATGGCTCACATGGCGGACCATCAAGAACACCAAACTCCACGGGCATCCGAAATTCGGATTGGTGGAAGACGCTCGGCGGCGACGGACATCAATCGGCCATAGAACCTGGAAACCCGAATATCACCTATGCGCAGAGCCAACATGGCGTGCTTCATCGTATCGATCAAATCACGCGGGAACAGGTTTACATTGCCCCCCAACCCGGAGATGGCGAACCTGAGGAGCGGTACAACTGGGATGCGCCCATTCTTGTAAGCCCTCATGATCCGGCCACCATTTTTTATGCCTCATCCCGAGTTTGGATGTCGGAGAATAGAGGGGATAGCTGGACCGCTATTTCAGAAGATCTGACTCGACAGGAGGAGCGTATCTCCCTACCGATAATGGGAAGGCTGCAAAGCTATGAGAACCCTTGGGACCTTTATGCTATGTCCTATTACAGCACCATTACTTCATTGGCAGAGTCGCCAAAGCAAAAAGGGCTTATCTATGCGGGTACAGACGATGGGCTCATTCAGGTGACGGAAGATGGAGGTCAAAACTGGACCAAAATTGAGCTGAGCGAAATAAAGGGATTACCCAATAGGCCCTTCGTCAATGATGTTCGAGCCGACCTCTTTGACGCCAATACGGTGTATGCGGCATTGGATAATCACAAGTATGGCGATTTCAAACCCTACCTGATCAAGAGTACTGACAAAGGAAAGTCCTGGTCATTAATGAGTGGCAACTTACCGGATAAGCGCCTGACCTGGCGGCTTGTGCAAGACCATGTCGATCCAAAGTTGCTTTTTGTCGCTACGGAGTTTGGTATTTTCTTCACGAAAGATGGCGGTTCTAAATGGATAGAACTGAAAAGCGGTGTGCCCACTATTTCATTCAGAGACCTTACCATTCAACGAAGAGAAGATGATCTGGTAGGAGCGTCCTTCGGTAGAAGCTTTTATGTACTGGATGACATTTCGCCCATCCGGGAGATGCAGACCTCCGATTTGAGCCAGGAAGCGAAATTGTTCACCGTACGAGATGCCTATTGGTATGATCAGTATTCGGCGGTAGGCTCACAAGGATCGATCTATTCCGCTGAGAATCCGCCTTATGGCGCCACATTTACCTATTACCTCAGAGATACCATTAAAACGAAGAAAGCGTTGCGGAAAGAAAAAGAGAAAGCGCTTAACAAAAAGAACAGCAACGTGCCATTTCCGGGGTGGAACACCCTCCAGGAAGAGGCGTGGCAAGAAGCGCCTCAGATAGTACTGATCGTTAAGGATAACAATGGAAACGTGGTGAATCGAGTGGTTGGAAAGAATAAAGTAGGCATCACCCGGGTTACCTGGAACCTGAGCGTCTCGCCACAAAGTGTTGTCCAACTCGAAGGAAGCAACGGCGCCTGGACGTTTCCAGCGGTTCCAGGCTCTTACACGGTGAGTCTGAATAAGGTAGTGGATGGCGTAATGACCGAACTGTCTTCTCCAAAGTCCTTTGAAGTGAAGCCATTATGGAAAGAGACCGCTTTACCACCTGCCAGCGAAGAAGAGATTGCTACATTTATTACTTCACTGGAGGACTACCGACTGAAAATGAGTCAGGTAGCCGTAGACCTTGATAATTCTATGAAGAAAGCGAAAGCGATGAAAACTGCATTGACACGAGCCAATAGGCCTATTACTGAATTAATGAAGCAATTGCATGATGCGAATCAGCGGTTATTAAAGTTGAACGCTCAAATGAGTGGCAATACAACCCAGAATGCGATAGGAGCGGACGAAACCTCTATTCCTTCCCCCAGGAGTCGTTTCTTTTATGCAGCCAGGGGAGCAAGTACTACCCATGGTCCTACGGATACGCATAAGTCCAGCCTGGAAATAGGAAGTAAACAAATTGCATCGATACGAACTGAATTAGACGATATTCTAGGCAATGTAATGCCTAAGCTTGAGCAAGCTATGGAGGCGGCAGGAGCTCCACCTATTGAGACGTATTAAAACTTAAAATTTTAAACAATAAAACTACTAAAAGCCAACCCGTTAAGGGTTGGCTTTTACGTTTTATGCGGGTCTAATCTGACTCTAACGGCTGATTACGATGTTGCCTATATATTACCACTATAGGGTTTGATTACAAAATGCCACCAACCTTAAATATTCAGCTGAACGCTAGTGTACCAATCAATGTGGTGCCAGAGCCTGTCATAAATATAAAGGCTTTTGTGAACACAGATTTTGCTCTTTTGGATATAACTTCACTACCGAATATGTAAATGGGAAATGATAAAAAAGCAAAAACAGTTGAAACAATTAATATGTAGTAACAAACTACAGAGGCTATTGAAATCTTATTGGTTGTTATTCTGTATAATAAGCTCTGCTTAATAAGTTGCCTGGCATTTTTAGTTGAATCATATTCATCATAGTATTTTACACGAATCCTCTGATTCTTAATTTCAAAATCTTCTATTTGTCCTAAAAAAAAACTGCGAGCGCTGTCCATTTGTGAAAGTGAATTTACATATTCTCCTGCCTCAGCATTTACGAAACGATACAAAACATGGACCGTATCATATTTGATGTTCTTTGTTGCTAATAACGATTTGATTCCGGTTTTAACTGGTCTTATGTCAATATTGTAAACAGTATCAATACTCTGTACTGTACTTTGCGAATCTTTCGAGAAAGTATTAATCTCCAAGTTCTTTGAAATGATTCTTTTTTCAATATGCCAGTTCGATGCGAAAACAGAATCTACTTTCTCTAAACTTTCTTGAATGTATTTGAGGCTATCATTATTGGCTATTATCAAATTTTTATCGAGTTCAGAAATTACCTCCAAGGTATAGGATTCTCTTGAGGGCAATTTCATAGGAGATCTTATAATCATTGGTATAATCGCAAACCATAATGCATTCACAGCAAGAAATATGATAATAAAAAGAGTTAACATTTTGCGATCAATCAACGTACTTCTTAGCTCAACAATTCTATTTAAAACCTCATCAAGTTTCATAAATATATTTTACGATTAACAAAGCACAATTTAACGATTAATACAAAGACACGATCAGTTTTTTTGCTATACGTTCTTAGCCGACTAAACCTGTCGCTGAACCGATTAATTAAAGCCGTTTTAACTTTTCAGACTAAAACTGCCGTTCACTCTTTATTTTTACTACTATGAGAACACCTATAACTTCGGAGGTATTGGAAGGGTTATAAAGGCTGAGTTAGATCGCCTTTGGCGAGTAGAAAGGTCTGAAACTATGAGGAACGTGGAATGGGCCGCTGGCCTGGATGATCGGTCTGAAAATACGATTACCGCTACAATAAAAAAAGACTGTGGAAATCGACCGGCGGCTACTTTACCTGGGCAAGTGTATTGATAACTTTAAAGTGGTGCATTACGATCCGTACCAGGAAGGTAAAGTGATGTTTGTGCCCAGATTGAAATTGAAAATAACACATGTCTTAAAAAACGCCCCAGGATAGTAGGCTATGAAGAAATTAATAGGGCTTTGCATGACATATCTATTAATTCCCCAATGGCACAGGGGCTTCTTAAAAAGAAAGGTCGGAGATGAAATTATTGTCAAGCCAACTGCTGCTAAGGTTTAATTTGTGAATCAATAAAATTGAATATCAGAAAAATGTTAATGATTATTCAAAATCTAAGCGCATTTAGGGAATATCTATTTCTGCAATCGACTAAAATGGGCAAAATACTTTCCACAGCTACGAGGCCTGTCGAGGAAAGGGAGAGTCAACCTAATTCATCGCTTAGTGATATTATGTCTATTTATCCAATCATATTAGGTAAGTAAACTCAAAAGGTTATTTAAGGCTGAAATAGATCTGCCAAGGGCTTTAACAAAAAAAATACAACAACTATTTGAAAGACTATGGAATAAAAAGAGCTAGAAGAAGAATTTTCTTCTTCTTTACAAAGTACGCATTATGCCAGTAAATGCGTGCGATATAAGCTTCTTCCATTAAGAGCATAGCGTTGTAAAGTGTATTACCCGGCAGAATAAACTTTTCCCCATTGATAAAACCTTGATGCACTCATTAAGCTCTTGGCTCCTCAGCTTTTCAGAGTCAATTGGGAGTTTATTCTTTATAAACAAGCAGTCGTAGATATAGAATACTATTTTAATGGATGTCTCTCCCTTCTCAACGTATTACCGAAACCAAAGGAGCCCATTATCATAAGCAAGGCCAGAGCTCTAGAGTTTAAGCGCTGGATTGGTTCTGGTAAGTGATATATCAGCCTGTGCTATATGGATGATTGTTATATAAGCTGTCCGCCGGTTCAGCGTTAGAATTAATAGTTTAGGTCAAAGGCAATCACATCAATTTATTACAGGAACGAGTACTCTTTAAGCTTTTTAAGGGTAGGTAAGTGGTATTCTATTGGTATGCAGAAAAGAATTATAGTACATTTGAAATCAGGCAGATGAACAATAGTCGAGAAGCACACAAATTTAAGAGATCTCATTCCCTTCAATGAATACTTAGAAAGAGAAAATCGCCCCTCATGGTATCAAAGTAAAATAGTTAACTAAAAACAGTCAAATAAATAAATTATATGTCCACCAAACATGATATTTAGATGTAAGATTTTCATTCGTACGGTTAAGTCTATTGGCATATCATTTTTCCTATCTGCCTTATTAATTGGTTGTGATGATGAAACAAAATCTGATGATTTTGGCAATGGTATAGCCAATTTCTCGAACAATGTAGCATCATTTCATATGCTTGATTTAGGAAATTCCAATACGCTGGAGGATTTTCAGCTAAGCATTACATTATCTGATGTCTCGTCAATAGAAGAAATGAAAGTGGCAATTTTTGAGACAGCCAATGCGGCACAATTTGGCGTAGCAGTTTTGAGTGGACTTCCTGATCAGTACTTTAGTATTTTTACAGATCTAAGTGAAGAGATGTTGATTAGGCTTTCACCTGAGCAGGTAATCGCAGGAGATGTGGATTTATCTCTAAATGTATTCTATACTGCCCGCATATTTCTAAAGGTGGATAACGAATGGCTACCTGCCAGCCGAACTCACAGTATTGTTAATTCAGCGGAGCATCACCTGAGTGGGGATTATTTTGGGACATGGGATGACAACATATATAAGGAGAGCATTAGGGCTACTTTGAAGGTCCAGGGAGCGGTATTATCTGGAGAATTTCGTTTTTTAGGGGGGTTTAGCTACCTTTATCAGGGAACGGATGATGGTATTATATCCATGACATTACAAAAGGATTCACTCCGAAATTTTATATTCGAACAAAACAAACAATACAATCATCAACCTAATTGTCTAGGACTCTATAACGGTCAGGGGTTTGTTAAGGATTTCACCATCCTTATGATCGACTTTGAAGGGTATGATTGCAATGGCCCGCATACGGATGGACGGATCATATTGGAGCGACAACTCTAATGGAAAAAAGACAGTTTGAGTTTTTTTAGATTTTTCTTTTCTGGACAGTATAGAATTGAAGGACTTAAAAAAGGCTTTCTGAACTCTCGGAACGAAAATGTTGATAGTTTTAATTTAAATATCACTGTCTTTGTTGATATCAATCGGTTTTATACCATCATTTTATTATTGTTTATTTCGGATTGAATCTTAATTAGGCTCTGCTGAGAAACACTTTCACCTGATCACGAAAAAATCGCCCTTAG
>ERZ1740070.217-NODE-217-length-40674-cov-6.393954_pt1 | contig 40674 bp, 33 predicted proteins | sample MGYA00581734_ERZ1740070 | MGnify/ENA primary metagenome ERZ1740070 (study PRJEB43018, sample SAMN04849744) | marine metagenome | isolation source: floating plastic debris | place: Pacific Ocean | collected 2008-09-01 | study: EMG produced TPA metagenomics assembly... | reverse complement strand
GCCCAGCACCACGAGTGCTTCTTGCCACTGCCATCCTTGAAACTCGTAGCCTGTTTGATAAAACAAAAACAGACCAAATAAATTGCCACCCAGTGCCGTCAGACTACTCAGGGTGGCAATTATAAAATTTAGACGATATTCAAGTTCAGCTGCGATCGCAACTTCCCAAAACAGTCGCAACACTCTTAAATACCGCTGCACTGTTGCCCACTCCCGATACCATCTGTTCTATGGTATCAACACAAGCTGGGAGTAGCCCTTAATCTTTCTAATGTAGAGGCGTTCCATGGAACGCCTCTACATTAGGATTAGGCGGAGTGTTGACCATCGATGTAGCGCTTTAGCTCACCCTGCAACCGGTAGCGCGCCCGAGCAATGCGAGACTTGACGGTACCCAGAGAAACACCCGTAATTTCAGCGATCTCCTCATAGGGTAGACCCTGAATCTCTCTCAGTACAATTGTGGTTCTAAAAACTTCAGGAAGCTCAGCGATAGCCGCCTGCAAACGCTCGTAAAACTCATGGGTCATCATCGTATCTACAGGGCTAGGATCTTCTGACGCAATTTCCCAATCAACCTGACCATCATCTAAATGACGAGGCGCATCTAACGACAGCGTGCCAGCATGGCGCTTACGTTTGCGAAGTTCGTCATAGAACAGGTTAGTGGTGATACGACTCATCCAACCCTTAAACTTCACAGGGGATTGCAAACGATTCAAATTGCGATAAACCCGAATCCAGACCTCTTGGGCCAGGTCAGCCCGATCAGACCAGTCGGGAGCAAGATGATAAAGCTGACGATCCACGTGAGACTTATAGCGAAGCATTAGCTCTGAAAATGGAGCTTGCTCTGGGTAGCGATGACGCTGACATACACCGATTAACTCAGCTAGATCTAGTCGATTAAGTTGTTCAGCTGTCAACTTTTGACCATCGGTCTGAACAGCTTGGAAAGGGGAGAGTTTAGTGACAGAATCAAGAGCCCTAGCAGACAAAGCGTGCACGTCAAGTTGGATAGTAGTCATAATAAGAACAATTCAGGAAGCTGTTTAATACCGGAGGCTGAATTAATTAGGTGTTTCACCTAATTTTTGTTAGTAAAAATAGCAGTGATCTAAACCCAGGAGAACAGAGATATGTGTAAAAATCACCGAACCTGTCAACTAGTGTAATAAAAGCTACCACTATCAAACATCAGCCATACAAGCGAGCGTTTTTTCTAAGAAAACTCTCATTACCACTTTAATCTTTGGTCTAAGAGTAGTCCGTAAAGTGTTAGTTAAGAGATAACCCGTAAAGACTTTTGTCTATTAAAAAGTTCAACTTCGTAAGTAAAAGTATGGGGTTTGTGAAGATAACCAAGCCAACTTTAAACCTATTGCAAATAGGCCACATATAAACTTTGTACAGGTATCACTAAGTTCATGTTTTCTACATATACTTAAGTACCCTATGTGCTCTAACAAAACAATTACTTAAGCACCCATATCTGAACTGAGTGATCTATATATTTTGGAGCAACCAATTCCTCAGGCACCCATGCCTGAACTGAGTGATCTATATATTTTGGGGCAACCAATTCCTTAGGCACCCATGCCTGAATAACGTTTAAGCCCCTGTCTCCATAGCCAGCGATTAAGGCTCCAAAAGATAAGACACCAGATCATTGTGATAGCGATACTTTTACCAATTTGTACTGGCAAACCGACAAGCAAACTGGCCGGCACATAGATTAGGTAAGGAAACGGTGTCCAAAATACAGCTTCACGAATGCCGTCTGGAAACAGCGTTAGCGGTGCCACCATGCCTGAGAAAAAGGTGTAGAGCAAAAATGAAAATTGTTCGACCGCCGTTGCTCGTTCAACCCAGAAGGCAGCCATAGCGTAGGTGTACTGCATCAAAAACCGCAAACAAAACGCTAATCCGATGGCTAATAGCCCCCATACAATATGGGCAGGCCGCTGACGCGCTACCGGATATAGGGCTAGGAAAAGTCCGATTAGGGCAACAATAAACGGAAGTCTGGCCAGACGCTCGGCCAAATGAGATGAAAAATGACGCCAACCTGGGTCTAGGGGCTGTAGCAGCAGCGGCGACAGCTTGCCTTCTAACACTTCCCGTTCAAAATCCCAAATAACCCAGACCACCGTTAGCTGCCGCACTACAAATACGGCTAAAAAGTAGCGCACTATGTCATCGGGGTTAAGGTCAAACTGTCCGCTACGGGCAGCTTCCTGCCATAGCCCCATCAAGATCAGTGGGAATGATCCTGAGAGCACCCAAAACATTAATTCAGCTCGATACTCCAGCATATAGGCGTAATACACTGACAGCAGTGTCGGGATTATCCGTAAAAACCGCTGAAGGTATCTGAGTAGAGACATCGCTCGGAATCCTGATGAGGGCTGAAATGCAGAGTTAGGGGATAGATTTTGAAGTCTGACTAAGCGCTGGAGCTTAACCGTGAGGCTTCAAATCCCATTAGAGTTTAGTTGGTTATGCTGAAGGTGGGGCAACAAGAACAGACAGACAATGCTGAGAATTTCTAACCAGGTTACGATTCCCGATAGCGAAATTGAACTACAGGCAGTGCGATCGCAAGGTGCCGGTGGTCAAAATGTGAACAAAGTCGCCACAGCCATCCATCTACGGTTTGATATCAACGCATCATCGCTACCCAAACGTTACAAAACTCGTCTGTTTGCCCTTAGCGATAGCCGCATTACCAAAGACGGTGTCATTAATATTAAGTCCCAGGCCCATCGTACTCAGCTACGCAATCGGACCGACGCCCTAGAGCGACTGCAGCAGCTGATTCGTTCAGCCATGGTGGTTAAAAAAGCACGAAAACCTACAAAGCCGAGTAAAGCCGCTATCAAGAGACGTCTAGAGAAAAAATCTAAACGCGCTCAGCAAAAGGCTTCCCGCGGTCGTGTTGCCTATGATGATTAGGATATAGAGCAATTCCGTGGAGAACGTATCGAGATACACCCAGGCTATTCAACGAGTATACAAGGATCTAGCTATCACCACGATAGAGCCCCTCAACCATGGGCAAAACAACACTGTGCTCAAGGTAAATGGCACATACATTTTTCGATTTCCTAAATATACCGAGGGTTATCAAGCATTAAAACGGGAAATCACTCTGCTTGACTATTTACAGGACAAACTTCCTCTGGCAATACCCCGTCCCATCTTTAGCTGCTTATCAAGTCGGGCTAATGGGTTTATGGGGTATCCCAATATCTCCGGTTTGCCGCTATGGAACGGGGTGCTAGCTAAAACAGATGATGCAACTCAAGAAAGAATTGCTCAACAGCTGAGCACGTTTCTAAAATCCCTCCACCAGCTTCCGGTCACCGACATACTTAGAGAGCTCTTACCGCAAACTGACACTACATCCCACTGGAATACGATATTTGAGCAGGTTCGTTCAAAATTGATGCCACACATGCGAACGGATGCCCAAGTTCAAGTCACCAAGCATTTTGAGACGTTTTTAGAGCAGCCTAATCCTTTTGCATATTCCCCTGTTCTCAAACATGGCGATTTTGGAGCAAGCAATATTCTAATTGACCCGGCTGCTGGTTCAATGAGCGGCATCCTTGATTTTGGCAGCGCCAGCTTAGGGGATCCAGCGTACGATTTTGCTGGACTTTTAAGTAGTTATGGTGCCAGTTTTGTTCATCACATCGGCTGTGATTACCCAAACTTTGATGCGCTTTGGCCACGTATCAGGTTCTATCAGGGTACCTTTGCCTTGCTAGAGGCACTCTTTGGCATTGACAACTCAGATATAAACGCATTTAAAGATGGCATGGCCCTTTATGTGTAATTGCGTTTAATTCATCCTAAAAGTCTGTGTTGCTACAGAAAGCACTCAGATAGTCCCGTCAATATGAGACATTTAGAGAACCATCGAGTTTATGGGCTAATTCTCTACGAACGTTAAGAGGTTAAGAAGTTTGGTGGTTAGTGGAATTTTTTTTGATGGGTTAGCTAAGACTTAAAGAAATGTCTTCGTAAGATAAGACGGCTTGCGAGTTCACATTTGCAGCTTACCTGTGCCGTACTCCAAAAACGCTTTTGAGCAGCTCCTGAGGAAGCGCCATCATGCACATAGCTTACCTAGTCACTCAGCACTCTAACGTCAGTAGGACCGAAGTTAAGGATCAACTCTATAACTTAGAGGAATCGGGTATTGAGGTGTCCAACTACTCTATATATTCTCTACAAAATGAATGTGATGAGTCTGCCCACTCACCAAAACCCTCAGACCTTGAGACAGGCCCGACCATTAGTCAAACATCGTTAATGGGGCATCTGGCCACTACGGCCTTTAAGCGACCTATCGCTTGGTACAAATGCTATCGACGGATGTTAGGTCTTTGGGTTAATTCCAGCAGCAGTCTGTATCTCCATTTTGTATACATGGCCGAGGCCTGTGTGCTGTTTAACTGGGCTAACCAAAACCAAGTAGACCATATACACGCACACTTTGGGACAGATCCATCATCGGTGGCCATGTTATGTCATGTTTTGGGCGGCCCCACCTACAGTTTTACGATCCGTGGCTCAGAAAAGGTTGAAAATTTGAGCGATCCGTTATGGCTAGAAAAAGTTAAACGCGCCAAATTTGTAGCCGTGATTGACGAAACGGATACGGGTGACCAGCAAATCCAGCTGCTGTCAGTCAAGTAGAGCTGGATGACTCTGGATGAAAATAGTCGTAGATTTGCTGCGCTAGCTGAGGGCCAATCCCTGACACCACTGTTAACCGTTCTACGCTAGCTTCCCGGATATAGTCGATAGAGCGAAACTCGGCCAGCAACATTTTCTGACGATGGTGCCCCAGTCCTGGAATCTCGCTGAGTCGAGAGCGGCGCATTCGATCTGTGCGTTTTTTGCGATGAAAGCTGATGGCAAACCGGTGGGCTTCATCCCGCAATCGTCTTAATAACTGTACTCCCGGCTGTTCCGCCTCAGTGGATAGAGGCGTAGACTCTCCTGGCAAAAAGATTTCTTCTCGCTTTTTTGCCAAACTCACTACATTTAATTCGCTCAGCAAGTTGAGTTCTCTAAGCACTTCGACAACGGCCGAGAGCTGTCCTTTACCGCCGTCGATCATGACTAAATCAGGCCAATCGGGGTTGCCAACGCGTTCCTTTGATGGGTCTTCTGCATATTTGCGAAACCGACGACGGATCACCTCAGCCATACTGGCAAAGTCATCGGAATGACCGCTGGTTACCTTAGGGTTTTTGATTTTGTAGTGGCGATAGTGCTGTTTGGCAGGTAGTCCATCGACAAATACCACCTGAGAGGCCACGGCATCTGAGCCCTGGATATGGGAGATGTCATAGCCCTCTATGCGCTTTGGTAGCCCAGGCAAATCGACAATCTCCGCGAGATCTTGCATGGCCTGGTTATTGCGATCGGCAAACCTCTGGGTGCGGGCCAGCTCATACTGGGCGTTGCGCTCCACCATGTCCACCAGCTCAGCTTTTGCTTGACGCTGGGGAACTTCAATAGTGACCTTGCGACCTTTTTGCTGGGTCAGAAACTCAGCCAAAATGTCTGCTTCAAGTAGCGCATGCTGCACCAAAATCTCACTGGGGATTTCCACCGCATCCACCGTGGGGTAGTGCTCTTCGAGTACTCGCTGGAGAATCTGGCCCGGTGTACCCGATTCGGTTTCGGCGACAAACCCGAGCCGCCCCACCAGACGACCGGCTCGAATTTGAAATAGTTGAATACAGGTGTGCTGATCATCGCCGGAGAGTGCGATCGCATCTCGCGAGATAGTATCATCCGGCAGCGCTACCTTTTGGTGGGCACTTAGGGTTTGCAACCCACGAATTTGATCCCGCAGTCGGGCTGCATGCTCAAAATTGAGCTTTTCAGCCGCCTTCTCCATCTGAGTAATCAAGATAGACTCCAGCTCCTGCACCCGCCCTTGAAAAACCATCGCCACTTTCTGAACAGTCGTGTGATAGTCCTCTGGCGTAATCAGCTGCTGGCATACACCAGGGCACTGGCCAATATCGTAATTAAGGCAGGGTCTATCTTTAAATAGAGGCTGACGTCGCTGTCGCAGTGGAAATATTTTTTTAGCAATATGCAGCGTCCGGCGCAGCAGCCCCGTATCTACATAAGGGCCATAGTAGCGGTCCTTTTTAGTGGTTTTGCGCCGCTTACGGGTAATAAAAATCCGCGGATAGTTTTCCGACCAAGTAATACAAAGATAGGGATACTTTTTATCATCCTTAAGCAACACATTAAAATACGGCTGGTGCTGCTTGATGAGATTGGCTTCCAGCGCCAAAGCTTCCGCTTCAGTATCGGTGACAATGAACTCGATATCCACCACCTGAGTCACCATGACGCTGATGCGAGGTGCATGGTGATGCCCGTCTCGAAAGTAGGAACGTACCCGATTTCGTAAGCTTTTAGACTTACCAATGTAGAGAATCTGGTCATCCCGATCCCGCATAAAATAAACCCCCGGTTCCTGGGGAATCTCTTTTAAGCGGATCTCTAAGCGTTCAGGGTCTTTAAGCAGCGTTGTTGCAGAAGCAGCGGACGGCACTAAGGGGTTCTCCAAATCCTTCTTTGGCTCTACCCCTTGATAAACCATAGGCTTAAATTGTGTGCACAAGCACTATGACAAAAAAGGGGAGTCAAGGGTGTTGCCCTTATATTCTGCATACATATGTCCTAACTGGGGTAGCTAGAACATTTTTAGTAACCCTTGTTGGCCTACTAATATTTCGCGCAGCAGACTGATAAACGCCACCCAAATGATAGGAGAAATGTCCACCCCGCCAAACGGAGGCACTATCTTACGCACCGGAATCAAAAAAGGCTCCGTTGGCCAGTACACCAAGTTAAACGGAAACTTTGTCGACTCTGCCTCGGGATACCAAGTGAGAACGATGCGGAATATAAACAGCAAGGTCAGTACCGCCAGCAGTGGGCCAACGAGCCAATTGCCAATTGTGATACCTGACATCGTTAACCTTCCTCAATTAAATAAGTAACTCACTTTAAGGATTGTAAAGCTTAGGTCGATTACTATGGGCTTCAAATTCACAATCTTTCTAGCAAAAAAACTTAAAAGCCTTGACTCAAAAAGCTTTTAGCCTCTTTAGACCGATTCACCTTTCCTTTTTACCCAAATTGAGAGGCTTCTCAAGGTTAACGTTGCTCGATACTATATTAAGCAAGCATTACAAACGTTTGCGGAACTAAAGAGTAAAGCCATGACACCTTCACTAACTAATTTCTTGTTGAGCCTGGTTGCTGGCGCTGTAATTGTGGTTGTCCCAGTAACTCTTGCTCTTGTCTTTATCAGTCAGCGCGATCAAATTAGACGATAGGCCTGCATTTGACTTGAAGTAAACGTCATTACTTTAAGGGTAGGTAAGAGCAAAGATAATTTCCTGGTTAGTATCTTGTGTAAATGAATCGAGAGTACAGTGGATGCTGTGCTCTTTTTTATGGAGTCGGCCAGCTGATAAACCCTGCTCCTGATTTGTCAAAAGACAAATCCAATGCCGCCCGCTAGGATAGAATTGGTGGCTATGGGTTGCCATACGGGCAAAGCGCCCGTCAGAGGGCCACCATCATACGAGGAAGCGATTGTGAATTTTGGTACTCCTGTCCCGCTACTGATTGGATTAATACTTATTCTCGGTGCGGTTGGGCTGTTTTTTCTAGATAAGCTCAAGCCAGGTTACGAGCGCAGTTCTGACAAGGTTTACTCAATCTTGCTTCTGTTGTCTGGCATTTTTTTGATGGCCCATTTGAACATGGAGCTACTTGCTTCGTTTCAGCAGGTCATGCTGGTGGGCATGCTGACTACGTTAATTATTAATGACATTAGCAAGCGAGATTCCAATCGTATTCGCTCTGCCGAGCGGGAAGGCCCACCACCACGTCGCTATGACGAGCGTCCAAGACGGGTATATCGAGCTGAACTAGATGACTGGGATTCACCCGGGCAAAGACAGCCGCGTATCCCTAGCGATCGCTACAGCAATGATGGTTATGGTGAGCGTTACGAACAACGCCCCCTAGAGCCACGCCCCCCTTATGACGACCGTCGTCCACCAGCGCGACTACAGCCAGGTCAAACAGGCCGCGAGCAGTTTGACAGCTATACTGACCGGGCTCGTCCTAGCAATCGTCCCGGCGGTGAGCCCCCCAGATATAACGGACCGTCTTCTCCAGGAGAACGGCCTCAACAACCATCTCAATCACCATCCCAGAGACCCCCTAGAGACACACCAGTACCGGCAGGTAACGGAGCCGGTCACAGTTTAGGTGGGCTACCTCAACCCCCCAGAGACACTGGGACTCGTAACGAGCGACCGCCGTTTAACGAGCGACCGTCTCGTGACGAGCGACCGTCTCGTGACGAGCGACCGCCGCTTAACGTCCGTCCAAGATCGGCTGGTCAAGAAGGGAGCTACACAGAGTTTAGACCCGCCCCCTCTAGCGATGACCAACCACCCTATCCTGACGATGCTCCCCCACCTCAGCCCCCAGTAAACTACTAGCATCTAGCATCCTTTTTTGTAGAAGCAGATAATATTCACCAATGGCCAAAAATAGACCTACACAAGCTCATATCACTAAGCTTATTTCCAAAAGTCAGTCTGATTTTCTCAAGGCACGTACAAAGAAACAGACGGAGTATTACATGGGAGCTAAGCTGATTGAGGTGGGGGTCAATCCAGACAAAGCGATTTATCGCTGGAAGATGGTAGACAAAGGCATGAAAGAAGAGTGGACCTACAGCGCCTATTGGAGCGACAGTAAAGAAAAAATAGAAGCTGAAGAAGGTATCGGCTAGCGCACGCTCTCTTCAACCTGACGAAGCAGACTGTCATCGATGGGCTGATTGAGCAGCACCATAGTTGTCGTGGTATTTTCTGAAAAGCCTACCCGTTGATAGAACCGTTGCTGGTTTGTTGTCATCAGATAAACTCGTTCAACGCTACTCATGTGGGGGTGGCTCAAAACCGTTTCTACCAGCTTGCGACCCAGGCCAGCCCCTTGATAGTCATCGTGTACTACGACATCCCAAATGGTGGCACGATAAACGCCGTCAGACGTCGCCCGCGCAAACCCAATCAGTAGCTCCCCATGCCAGGCCGTTACTACAGGGCAGCTATGGCTGATAGCCGTGGCTAAATCCTCGGGGCGTCTTCCGGCTGCCCAAAAAGCAGCCTGTTCAAAAAGGGTTCTAAGCTGCTCTAAGTCCTTTGTCGATAGCGTTTCAGTGTAGCGAAACCGAACAGACCGAAAATCCATAGATACAAAGCTAGGAAAGAACATTCCAGCTGCCTGTCACATTAGCAGCAAGCTGCCATCACGATACACAGACTTAAACGCAGAAACTATCAAATCCATTGATACTTGACATCAAGTATTCGGTATCAAAAAATACAGATCTGAACAAGGAGCTAACCTTAGGCGCAAAGATAGCCCTAGAGACCAACTACGCTCAAAATAGCTCCTCTTGCCCTTAACCAGTGTCTCTGCCGCAGTATTTTAAGCTATCGCTCTGGTTAGATTTGCATTTCCCCTCTATAGGTCCAACATTATCCCAAGTGAGGTAAACCGTCCCCAAATAGGGGGTTTATCGACTTAGGATATCTAGATAAGATAAGTATCGGGGTATAGTACCCACACCCGCCGTTTACTGCCCAGACATGCTGAAACGACTTTTAGGCGATCCAAACGCCCGTAAGCTCAAGCGCTATCAACCTGATGTTAAAGAGATTGCCCTGCTAGAGGATGAAATCAAGGGCCTCTCAGATGATGAACTGCGGGGTAAAACTGCTGAGTTCAAACAGCGTCTTGAAGATGATGAAGATCTAGACGATCTGCTTACTGAGGCGTTTGCCGTTGTGCGTGAGGCTGGCACACGAGTTTTGGGGATGCGTCACTATGACGTCCAGCTAATTGGCGGTATGGTGCTCCACGATGGCCAGATTGCAGAAATGAAGACCGGGGAGGGTAAAACCCTGGTGTCCACCCTACCCGCCTATCTAAATGCCCTGTCGGGTAAAGGGGTACACGTCGTTACGGTCAACGATTACCTAGCTCGTCGGGACGCTGAATGGATGGGCCAGGTCCATCGTTTTCTGGGTCTATCAGTGGGTCTGATTCAGCAGGGAATGAGCCCATCGGAACGGCGTAAAAACTATGCCTGTGATATCACCTATGGCACCAACAGTGAGTTCGGTTTTGACTACCTGCGGGATAACATGGCCTCTTCCATTGATGAAGTGGTACAGCGCCCGTTCAATTTCTGCATTATTGACGAAGTTGATTCCATTTTGGTGGATGAAGCTCGTACGCCTTTGATCATTTCAGGTCAGGTGGATCGCCCTCAAGAAAAGTATGAACGTGCAGCAGACCTGGCCCGTCAGCTAGAAACTGAAGTTGACTACGAGGTGGATGAGAAAGCCCGTAATGTTCTCCTAACTGACGAAGGGTTTGAAAAGGCTGAAAATCTCCTGCAGGTAACGGACTTATTTGATCCGAAAGACCCCTGGGCCCACTTTGTCTTTAACGCGGTAAAAGCAAAGGAATTATTTGTCAAAGACGTTAACTATATTGTCCGTAATGATGAAGTAGTGATCGTGGATGAATTTACCGGGCGGGTCATGCCTGGTCGTCGCTGGAGCGATGGCTTACACCAGGCGATTGAAGCCAAAGAGCATTCGCCTATCCAGCCAGAAACTCAAACCCTGGCATCGATTACTTATCAGAACTTTTTCTTGCTGTATGACAAGCTATCGGGGATGACCGGTACGGCTAAGACAGAAGAGGCTGAGTTTGAAAAGATTTACGATATCGAAGTAACGATTATTCCTACGAACCGGCCAATTGCTCGTGGGGATAAGTCCGATGTTGTGTACAAAACCGAACCGGCCAAATGGAATGCGATCGCACAGGAATGTGCAGAGATGCATGAAACCGGTCGCCCGGTTCTAGTGGGAACCACCAGTGTTGAAAAATCAGAGCTGCTGTCGGGTCTATTGCAGCAGCTGAGCGTAGAGCACAATCTGCTCAATGCTAAACCAGAGAATGTTGAGCGAGAGTCAGAAATCGTTGCTCAGGCAGGTCGCAGCGGCGCGGTCACCATTGCCACCAACATGGCGGGGCGGGGAACCGACATTATCCTAGGTGGTAACGCCGACTATATGGCTCGTCTAAAAATCCGTGAGTATTTGATGCCAAAGATAGTTCGTCCTGAGGAGGAACAGGGATTTGGCGTAGCCAGAGTAGCGGCAGCCGGGGGGGGCAGAACCAATGCAAAAGGCTTCCAAAGCAATGGCAAAAAGCAAAAAACCTGGAAAGCGTCTCCTGAAATCTTCCCCACCGACCTATCTGACGACACCGAAAAGGCCCTAAAAGACGCTGTTGCTTTTGCGGTTAAAACCTACGGGCCTCAGAGTCTGTCGGAACTAGACGCCGAGGACAAAATTGCCACAGCTGCAGAAAAAGCGCCCACCGAAGATCTAGGCATCCAAAAGCTGCGGGAGATCTACAAGCTGATTTTGTCTGAGTATGAAGCCTTTACCGATGCTGAGCATGACAAAGTTATCGAGCTAGGTGGCTTGCACGTAATCGGGACCGAACGCCATGAGTCTCGCCGGGTGGATAACCAACTGCGGGGTCGTGCTGGTCGTCAGGGAGACCCAGGGTCCACTAAATTCTTCTTGAGTTTGGAAGATAACCTACTGCGGATCTTTGGCGGTGACCGAGTCGCTGGCCTGATGAATGCCTTCCGAGTAGAAGAAGATATGCCAATTGAGTCGGGTATGTTAACCCGTTCCTTGGAGGGTGCTCAGAAAAAGGTAGAAACCTATTACTACGACATTCGTAAACAGGTGTTTGAATACGACGAGGTGATGAATAACCAGCGTCGTGCTATTTATGCTGAGCGCCGTCGGGTACTTGAAGGTGACAAGCTCAAAGAGTTAGTGATCGGCTATGGTGAGCAGACCATGGACGACATCGTTGACGCCTACATTAATCCAGAGCTGCCTTCGGAGGAATGGGATCTCGATAATATTGTCGGTAAGGTTAAAGAGTTTATCTATTTGCTTGAAGACCTGACTGCGGACCAGCTGGAGAACCTGTCGATGGGAGAGATAAAAACTTTCCTCAGGGAACAGGTGCATATTGCCTACGACATCAAGGAAGCCCAAGTAGACAAAATGAAGCCCGGTTTGATGCGCGAGGCAGAGCGATTCTTTATCTTGCAGCAGATTGATACCCTCTGGCGCGAACACCTGCAGCAGATGGACGCTTTAAGGGAAACGGTCGGTCTACGCGGCTATGGACAAAAAGATCCGCTGATTGAATACAAGAGTGAAGGATATGAGGTTTTCTTGGACATGATGACTGGCATTCGCCGTAATGTGGTCTACACCATGTTCCAGTTCCAACCTCAACCACCGCCGCAAGCAGCTCCTGCTGACGGTCCTATTGATGTCGAAGTAGTGTAAAAGTCTAGTTCGTTCATTCTCGATAATACAAATAAGCCAAAGCATTGTTAAACGATGTTTTGGCTTGTGTAGGCAGCGTTGGAAATTTAGAGTCAGCTTAGCAACATAACTTAAGGCACTCAGTAAATTATTGGGTGCTTAAGGCTATAAAGGGTGAGATAGCCTGAAAATCAAGCCCCCATGGTTTTTATTACTCAACCGCCTGCTCCACCCCCTGTCGTTGCTGTAACTCATGCTGACACATTATTGGCTCAAGCCATCGTCCCAGAGAGCCAGACTAATGTAGATATCAATGCTGACGAGATCACTATCAGCGGTGGTGAGCAGGCAGGCGCCAATCTGTTTTATGGATTTGAGCAGTTTAATGTACCGACAGATGCCACAGCCGATTTTCTAGCCAATCCCTCTGTGCAAAGGGTGATTGGGCATGTTACGGGCGGTAGTGGGTCAAATATTGACGGGCTTTTAACCATCACTGGCGGTGCCGCCGATCTATTTATCATTAATCCAGCCGGAATTTTATTTGGCCCCAATGCTCGTCTTGACTTACCCGCTACATTTACAGCGACAACAGCTCACGGGCTAAAGTTTGGTGACCAATGGTTTAGGACAGCCGGGGAGAACGCTGTTCAGGAACTAACGGGTGCCCCCACTGGGTTAGCGTTTTCTGATGCCTCAGGTGCGATTGTAAACCTGGCTGATCTATCGGCAGATAGCGGTCTTATGCTGGCGGCAGGGACCGTTATTGACCTGGGATCTCTACAATCGGCCAACGGCCCGATACAAATTCTGAGCAAAGAATCAGGCGCTGTTGTGCTTGAAAACGGTTTGCTCCGGCTAGATCTTTCGTCAGATACGTTATCCACAAACACAGCAGGAACACCTGTCTCGCTCGCAGACTTACTCACAGGGGGTACAGCTGAGCAGGCCACGGCTTTAGTGGTTGATGATATTGGGAACATAACTCTGGCGGGCGATAGTGTTGTCGGTCAGGTCAACGGCCAGACCGCTTTAATAGCGGCTGATAACACTCTGTATTTGCCCAGCAGTAACCTTATTACAACGGGGGCATTAACCCTGGTTGGTGAACAGCTTTATGCGACTGACAGTGAGTCTCAGCCGCTGACGCTCGAAGCCGGTGGAAGGCTCACGCTTCAAGGTAGTGAAGGCATTAACGTGCTGGCGCTGTTTAATGACCAAACCACGATTAGTGGGGGTGATGTCGTGCTGGCTAGCGATGGTGAAATTTCGCTAGATGCCCACATCAGCAGTGACAGCAATGTTCGCTTTGCCACCCTTGACCAACAGTCTGCTGATTTTATTAGTCTCTACGATCCGATTATTAGCGCCAATGGGGATGTTTCGTTTGGTAGCTATAGCGGTCCGGCGCTCAAGGTTGAGGCCACCGGCAGCATTACGGCCAATGGGGACATTACTATTACTGGCCCGGATACGACTCTGTCGCCGATTCTCAATTGGGAAAGTATTGGCGATGTTTCATTTGAGAATTCGCAGTTTGGGTTTGGTCCTGCGATCGCACCGTCTCAGATTGCCCTTAACATTGTTGGCGGCAGTGACACAGCCACACGGGCCGAGTTAGAGACTTTCCTCGGGTTACCCAACGGTAGTCTAAACAGCTTAGGTGACGGCAATGCCAGCACAGGTAGCGCCATCACAACAACTTTCGACGCACAGGCAGGAGATAACGTTTCGTTTGATTGGAACTTTGTTACAAGATTAACCAACAATTTTGACACAGCTGACGACGTTGCCTTTATTACCCTGACCGGGGGAGCACCCGAAGAGCTAGCCACCAGCGATTCGCCAGGGCTCAATCCAACAGCTGACAGTTTTGAAAATTTTCCACGGATTTTTATTTCGCCGAGTGATTCTTCAACAGGTCCTCAGTCATTTTCCACTATCATTCCTGCCGATGGCAGCTACACCTTAAGCATTGGTTTAGTCAGACAAAATTTATCGTCTGGCAACTCGTTTTTGCTGGTGGAAAATACATCGCCTGTACCAACACTGATTTCCGACAACTCTCTATTAGCCACAACACCGGCATTAGTCTTAAGAGCTGGAGAAACCAACCTCCAAAATGCTGCCAATGTGCCTCAGCTGGACGTCCCAGACCTAAATACCGATTTTGTACCTGCTGATATAGGAACAGAACCAGCCAGCATCACCATCAACGGCAACATTGACACCATCGATAATTTTTTCTCAGAAGGTGGACCTGTGATTCTTTCAGCCCCTGGCTCAGTCACCCTCAGAGATGTTGATACCATATCGGAATATAGCGGCAACATTGTGATTACAGGCAGTGAGATTACGGCTGGACGACTTAACGCAGGCGGTGGTTTTTTCAACGATAGTGAAGTTGTGCTCACCTCCACTGAAGGTAACATTGTTGTGGGAACCGTCTCTGCTGGTAGTGGCGGGATAGATATCACGGCTGCCGGTCTCTTTCAGGCAACAGACTCATTCAACACATCGGTCAGAACCACTCTCGACCCGGTTGAAGATGCGGATCTGATTGCCTTTCTGCAGGAGGTTGATGCCGATGCATTTAGTCAAATCGATCTAAACAATGAGATTGAGATCTCGCTGCCGGTCAGTGTTGATACCAGTCCAGATAGTGGAGAACAAGGGCGCATTCGCATCCGTCATGGTGGGGCAGGTATTACGACTAACAATGACACTTACGACATTGAAGGAACAGAGGCCGTTACGTCGACACCGTTTTTTGTCGGCCCTAATGCAGACAATGTGACCATTACCATTAATCCTGAAGGGTCCTTCCTTCAGGCAACGGTCAGTGGCTTTACACCGCTCTTTAGTAATACTGATGACTTCCCCACCGAGGCTAGCGGCACTAACGGAGCCATCGCCCAGTTGAGAGGTGATGGCAGTCTAGCCACCGCCTTCTTTAATGAGCCCTTTGTACCAGAAGTTCCGCCCGGTCCTAATCCTGGCCCCGGTCCTAATCCTGGCCCCGGTCCTCAACCACCGGGACCTCAACCAACCGACCCCTCTGGGCCAGAATTTTCCACAGCGGACACAGACAACTTAGAAGAAACGGACGATGAAGACACGGTTGCGACAGACGAGGAGTCTGACGATCTTTTGGCATTCCGGGGAACACCTGAAGAATGTGATGCAGATGAAATCACTCAGGAGAACGGTGTGACTCAGCTATCAGGGGATTGTTTAGAAGAGGACAACACCAGAGAAGCCCCCCAAAGCAGTGCACCTTTCGAGCCTGTGTCAGGGGCTCAACTAGAGGCTAAACCGTCAGATAATATAGGCAGTCAGCCATGATTGTCTCGGTCAGTCGGCGGCTAAAAAGAGTGGTAAGTTTGCTTTTGAGCATAGGTTTGGGACTATTGCTCGCATTTAGTAGCACAACAGTCTTTGCCCAAACCCCTGCTGAGCTATTTGCCCTGGGTCGACAGCAGTATAGTAGCCACCAGTATGAGGCTGCGATCTCAACCTGGCAGCAGGCCCTAGAGTTGTACAATCGCCCTGTCGATCGGGCCGCCACCCTCAACGGACTGGTCGCCGCCCACCTAGCCCTGGGGCAAAACCGAGCCGCCGTTGCCTTAGCGGGTCGTGCCCTAGACACCTCAACCCAGATAGATGAGCCAGCTATGGCCGCTATGCTGCAGGCTCAGTCATTGGGCAATCAGGGCATCGCCCAGCGGGCACTGGGGCAATATTTAGATGCGATCGCAACGTATCAACAGGCCCTCACATTAATGCAAGAGCAGAGTGACCCGCTAGGCGAGTCGCGAGTGTTAGGACTGTTGGGTAACGCCCATGAGTCCTTAGGAGATTTTAACCAGGCCACTGAATTACATCAGCGCAGTTTAAACATCGCCAAAAGCCTAGACAATCAGCTTCAAGAAAGCGCCGCCCTTAACAATTTGGGCGCCACCTATGCCACCGAAGGTCAGTATGCAGAAGCCATTGAGCTTTACCAAGAGAGTCTTGCCATCGCCAACTCCCTCAACGACAGCCAGCGTACTGGTTACGCCCTCAACAATTTAGGGACCGCTTACCATGCCCAGGGCGAGTTGAATAACGCTGTACAGCAGTACAAGCAGAGCCTCACACTGGCAGAAACCCTGGGCAACACCGGCTTAGAAATTGATGCTTTAAGCGGTCTAGGGCTGGCCTATGAAGACCTGGATGACTATGACCAAGCCATTGCTCTACATTCTCGCAGCGTTGACCTGGCAACGGCTATTGACGACCCCCGTCGTCAAGGGCGCACCCTCAACAACCTGGGCCATGCCCTATTTGGCAACAATCAGCTAGAACAGGCCGAAACCACCCTGTGGTCGGCTATTCAAACCTTAGAAGCATTAAGACCCGAACAAGATCAATACAATGTCTCACTGTTTGACACCCATGTGCTCACATACAATCTGTTGCAGCAGATTTTAGTCGCTCAGAACCATCCAGAAGACGCCCTGGAAATTGCTGAACGGGGCCGTGCCCAAGCTTTTATAGAACTATTAGCCCAGCGCTCAGATAAAGTACCCAATACAAAAATCTCTCTTAAAGAGATTCAAGCTATTGCCCAAAGACAGCAAGCTACCCTGGTGGAATATACCCTCGTGCCTGACGCGAGTTTTAAGGTACAGGGCAAACAGCGGGGCACGGCAGAAAGTCTGTATATCTGGGTAGTGCAGCCAACCGGAGACGTGGCATTCCGCCAGGTTGACCTCAAAGGAAAGAATATTTCCATTGCAGATTTGGTTAAAACAAGTCGCGATCGCAGTGGATTGCGCTCCCTAGCCATTGGACCAGGTGATCAGGTGCGTCGTGAAGGAGAGCCGTTAGACTGGGCTCCCTATGAAGTCACCGCCATCGATCCACGGGCACAAACCGTAACCCTTAGCCATCCTGACTTTACACTGCCAAATCCGGTAGTTCCTCTGAGTGAGGTTTATAAAGTCACCGCCTCCGCCTTTGCCCCTGTTTTACAGCAGCGTCAATACTGGCGAGAGCTACATCAGTTGTTGATTGCGCCCATCACCGAGTTGCTACCCAGCAATCCGCAGGCAAGAGTCTTCTTTATCCCTCAAGAACAGCTATTCTTGGTGCCATTTCCCGCACTCCAAGCAAACGACGACAGCTATTTAATCGAACATCATACGATTCTAACCGCCCCTGCAATCCAGGTTTTACAGGGGTCTCAACCATTAACTAATTCTCTCTTAAACACCGATAATACATTGATTGTTGGTGACCCATCGCCAATGCCGGCAAACCTGCAGCCACTGCCCTATGCGCGGAATGAAGCCAAAAACATTGCCGATCTGTTAAACACTAAAGCCATTATCGGAGACAGTGCAACCGAGCCCAAAATCAAAGAGGCGCTGTCATCAGCTCGTCTGATTCATCTGGCGACCCATGGTTTTTTTAATGAAACAAATCCGCTAGAGGGTTCCCTCGCATTCGCACCCACCGGCGATAGTCCTAATAGCGATGGGTTTCTGACAGCCAAAGAAATCTTAGATAGCCAGCTAAGCGCTGACCTTGTGGTACTTAGCGCCTGTGATACTGGTCGAGGGCGGATCACAGGGGACGGTGTCGTCGGTCTATCGCGCTCATTTTTAGCAGCGGGCGTGCCCAGTGTGATGGTCTCTCTCTGGCAGGTACCTGATGAAGCCACCTCAGCTCTAATGCTGAGTTTTTACCAGCAACGACTGACCGGAGACGATAACGCCCACGCTTTACGACAGGCGATGCTATCGATGTTAGATAAGTATCCTGCACCGCTGAACTGGGCCGCGTTTACCTTGGTGGGCGGCTAAGCTTCATTTGATTCCAAATAAAGATTGACGTCTTCAATAATTCGAGTCAGCTCTGCCTCAGTCGTTAGTCGTATGCGGTCGTCTCGCACAGTAACCAACAGCTTGGCCGCAAACGGGCTGGGCCAGATATTGGGGTTACAAAATATTTCTAAAAACACATCCCCCGTATGACGATATTCGATTGGTTTTACTGGCTTGGGTCTGGCTGCACCCACTGTTGCTGCTGCTGACGTTTTTAGGGTTTGGGTCAGACTAACTAAAGTGGCCTTCAATTCTTGGGCCGCTGCAACAGAAAAACTAAACTGAACTGAGCCTTGAACTAGATTGAGGGTGAGTTGAGATGCCATAGACCAGCGATGAGGATTGTGTTGAAATCGTAGCGCTAGCCTCTCTCTAGACACGCGACTGTTATAAAGTTTTAGGTTCTAGACCCAAGCCAGATAACTTTTCGCAACTTTTGTTGCACCAGGTTACTGTCGTTAGATATTTCTAGCTATGGATGCTGCGGACAATCCAATAGCTAATTGATAGGGCAAGAATCGCAACGGCTAACCCAATCAGGCTAACGCCGGTTACTTTTTCTAAGTCCAAAATAATGATTTTTCTAGCGACCGCTGTTAGTGAGGTAACAATAACTAGCTCCACCTGCACTACATGCTTTCTGAGATAGGCGGTGATATTTTCTAAAATTTCTAAGGCGATTAAAACACTCAGAAATAAACCAAAAATTTCGCTTAAGGTACTTTTAAAAAAGCCAGCAGGACTCGGTTCTAATAGGGCAACTGCCAGGAACCGGATCAGGTCCACCATGATTACAAAGATCACCACTAGCATGGCAACGGACAGTATCTTTGAAACGATGGTTTCTATGTTGTCTATGCCGTGCAAAAACCCTTCAGCACTTAACCAGTTCCATCGTTTGTCCTTTTTGTTGCCCACCATATAAGCGCTCCAGAAAACGGTTCCCCTTTAGGAGCACTATACAGGGGTGCATGGGCTGTCAGGCGGCAAAAATATTTTTGCCGCCTGACAGCTTGTACCTACATAAACCGACCGGCCATCTTTAACATGTCGCCCATGTCCACATCGCCATCGCCGTCGCTGTCGAGAAAGGCAGAAACAAGCGGATTACCTTGGGCCTGAGTGCCTGCTTTAGCAGAGCCCTGGCTTAAAAACTTCATCACAATGGGAATCACCATGGGCAGCATGGCGCTGACTTGGTTCGCATCTAGACCCGTTTTTTCAGCGACGGCTGTGGCCACTGCACTTTGCTGAGCCGGGCTAAACAGCTTAGGTAGCACACCTGCCCCATCGGTGGTTCCTTGCTGCACTAAGTCAAGGACAGCATCCATACCCTGGGTTTGTTGTTTTTCACGCAGGGCCGATTGGACAAAGCCGCCGACAACGGAGGCCGCCTGCTGAGTCGCTGAACTATTGGCATTGTTGGTCTGAGCAACCTGCTGCGCCATCGATACAATTTGGCCAAGCTGACCGATACTGGCTTCACGATTAGGGTCCTGAATGGCTCCCATTACTTGATCAAATATTCCCATGGGAATTCAACCTGTCCTTGGTTAGCAACAATTGGTGGCAATTTTCCACCTTGTGTATAGTAGGACGCCAGGCTATCCCAGGTGCAAAATTGGTCGCTTCATTCTATGAATATCGGCTAAATGTCTGAACTGCACTTAAACCTGCGGTCCTCCACAGAAAATAACGGTTCTGCTTGTATACAAGGTTTAGGATTGCATCAGCGGCCTACTGACGATAGCCAACCTAGTCTATGAAGCGACCTTTAATTATTGCGATCGCAACTCTAATTTTTTTGGGTCTACTGCTGTGGCTGATCAGCACCCTGGGGACGCTCTATGCAGGTCTAGCTAATCTGCACCCGTGGGTGGCCCAGGCGATCACGACAGTGGTGGTGGTGCTAATGATGGCAGCCCTGGGTGTGGTGGTTTACTACGGCTGGCTGTTTTTACGCCCCCGCCGTCGGGCAGAGCCCCTGCCACCCAAGACTACCCGTGAAGCTGCCGTTGCCCAGCTGCAAAGCCTCGACCAGCAGCTGGGGCAAATCCAAGATGAAGTCACCCGGCGAGCTTTAATTGAACGGGCCAAAACGGTGACCCATGCTTTTGAACAACAGCGACTGCATCTGGTGATTGTGGGCAGCGGGTCGGTGGGCAAAACATCGCTAGCCAATGCCCTGATGGGGGAAATGGCAGGAGACACCGCCGTGACAACGGGCACAACAACTCAGCAGCAGACCTATCGAGTCGCGATTCCAGACATTAATGCAGAAATTATTCTCAGCGATAGCCCAGGCTTGCTAGATGCAGGCGCATCTGACCAGGCTAGTCGAGAGCTGGCTACCCAGGCAGACTTACTTTTATATGTGGTTGATAACGATTTGCACCGGGCTCAGTATGAGATCTTGATGCAGCTGCTGACGGTAGGCAAACGCACCTTGCTGGTGCTCAACAAAATTGATCGATATACCGATGATGAGGTGCAGCTGCTGGTGGACCGACTGCGACAGCGGGTGGGTCAACGGATGGAGGACAATGATGTCGTTGCGATCGCAGCCCTTCCTAACGCCGGCCCTACCCCCTACATTCAACCGCTGGTGAACCGCATTATTGCCATTTTGCGGGCTGAAGGTCGCGACCTGATTGCCAACAACATTTTGCTACAGTCCCAGCGGCTAAGTTTAGAAGCACAACAGCTGCTCACTAAACAACGCCAGCAGCAGGCTGATGCTATTATCGATCGCTATCAGTGGATTGGGGCAGGCGTCTTGGCGGCCACCCCGCTGCCGGTTGTCGATATGTTAGCCACCGCTGCCGTCAACACCCAGATGGTGGTGGAATTGGGCCAGGTCTACGGTATTCCCGTCAGCATTGAGGACGCGCGTAAGCTTGCCCTTTCCTTGGCAAAAACCATGGGGAGCCTGGGTCTGGTTAAAGGAGCCCTTAAGCTTTTAACGGTGGGTCTGCAGGCAAACCTGGCCACAGCGGTCGCTGGCAAACTTCTGCAAGGAGTGAGCGCGGCCTATCTGACTCGCATCGCTGGCAAGAGTTTTGTGGACTATTTTGAAAACCAACAAGAATGGGGTGATGGGGGGATGCAGGCAGTTCTAGAAAAACACTATCAGCTCAATCGGCGCGATCAGGTTGTGCAACAATTTGTCCAACAAGCCATCGCCGCTGTTCGCAGCTAAGACAGCCTGCCTACAGATTATGTGACAGAGATAAAGTTATCAAAAATGGATATCTATAAAAAAACCTTGTCCATAAAATGGTGGTACGCCACCGTTAGGTTGCTAAAAGCCATCAGGCTTTACAGATAGAGACTGTTCGCCCCATCTACTCAGCCCCCAGTTGACAATGAACGCCAATACCCCGCAGCCTGCCGCCAGTACGATTCAATCTGCTGTTGCCAAACGCACACCTACATTTTTGATTATTGGTGTCCAAAAATCGGGAACAACATCGATTTATAACTATCTAAAGCAGCATCCACAGGTCTACATGAGCCCGGTTAAAGAAACAAACTTCTTTAACAAAAACTGGGACAATGCCTCGACTGAAATGAAACGTCGCAAAAAGAACGGCATTGTTAGTTGGGACCTTTATACTCAGCTATTTGATGGGGCCACCGATGAGCACATGGCCCTAGGGGAGGTGTCGCCCAACTACATGCTCAACTACAAGACGGCGGCTGAGCAAATTCAGCAGCGTTTACCCAATGCCAGACTGATTGCAGTACTGCGCAATCCGGTAGAGCGTGCCTGTTCTGACTATTTGATGAATATGCGTGATGCCATTGGCAAACAAACACCGCTAGCAGAACAGGTGCGCAGCCGTGGTGACGCATCCCATGTATTGGTAAAGGGCAAATATTACGAACCGCTTAACTATTTTTTTGAGGTGTGCGATCGCAACCGTATAGATGTTTTTTTGTATGACGATCTGCGCAAAGATTCTCAGAGCTTTATGCAACGCATGTACGAGTCTATCGGGGTAGACGCTGGCTTTGTGGCCAATACATCTAAGCAGGCTCAAACGGCAAAAGTTCCCAAAAATCAAACACTCAATCGACTGCTAAAAACTAAAAATCCTGTCCGCACCATGGCCACTAGCATCATGCAGCTCATCCCTACAAATCTAAGACACCAGCTGCGTGAGCGTCTGATTTCTATAAATTCTCAAGATAAGGGAAAAGCGAAATTTACCGAAGAAGACATCATCCTACTGCAGCAGTACTATCGCGAAGATATTCTCAAGCTCCAGGAACTTCTACAGCAAGATTTGTCTGCCTGGCTACAGTAGATTCATCCAACCATACATCAAGCTACTAATGGGAGCTGGCACCATTTCGCCGCGAAAGTCTAGCAGCTGCACCAAAAGCAAATAAGCGATCGCAAGTATCAACGAAATTGCACCCGTAATAATCGCAACAATTTTTGAACGATCCATATTAAAAGAGGTAGTCTAACGTTTTGGCATAGTGTGGCAGAGCACTTTCAACACTCTGGTACCCTAAGCTAGGTTCTTGAGAGGCTGCCGCCCTCTCAACTATACCGATTAGACCGTGCGCACGTCCCGTTTGGGGTCGTATTTTGTGAGTTGATGGACACCGTTTTTCCCGCTGGCGCTAACCCGTCTGCCATCGTGCATCGTCCGGTTATCGTTAAAACCCAAGATCTGAGTAAAACCTATCGCACCGGCTTTTGGCTCAATCAGCAGATCGCCTCGCTTAAGCCCTGTTCTTTAGAGATCTATCAGGGTGAAACGTTTGGATTATTGGGTCCAAACGGTGCAGGTAAAACCACCCTCCTAAAGCTGCTGTTGGGTATCATTCGTCCTTCCTCGGGCAGTGCTCATCTGCTTAATCAGCCAGCGGGCGACCAGACCATCAAACAGCAGATTGGCTATCTACCAGAAAACGCATACTTTTATGATTACCTGACTGGGTGGGAGTTTCTTACCTATTCGGCCGGTTTGTTTAATATTCCAGCCTCTATATATAAGGAGCGTATTCCCGATCTATTGGATCGAGTAGGACTGTCACGGCACGCCGCGATTAAAAAACAGCTGCGACAATATTCCAAAGGAATGTTACAGCGCATTGGTCTGGCCCAAGCTCTGATCAATGATCCAGACATCATTTTTTTGGATGAGCCGATGTCAGGACTTGACCCAACCGGACGCTATCAGGTGCGGGAGGTGATTTTATCACTTAAAGACGAGGGCAAGACCATCTTTTTTAATAGTCATATTTTGGCGGATGTGGAGGTTATTTGCGATCGCATTGCCATCCTCGACGAAGGTGAGTTGGTATGCCAGGGCAGTCTGTATGAGCTGCTGGGGTCTCCTGACACCTATTTTGTCAAAGGCCAGGGCGGTAGCTTAGATGTCCTTAAAAAGTGGCTGCAGAATCTCACCTTTGAAGGTGGCTACTGGCAAGGTTATCTCCCAGGTAACCCCAATGACTTTTTGGCCAGCGTTAACCTAATGAACGGTCGATTGATCACCCTGGATCTGCGACGGCTATCTCTGGAAGAATTTTTTATTCAGCAAATCAATCAGCGCCGGACCAATCCAAACAAACATTAGCGGTTGGAAACGAACCGCTCTAGAAATGTTGCTGTCTAACGACTTCTCACAGCTACCCTTACATTGAGGAGTAGCAATGCCAAAAAAATAAACCCAAATTTCGGTATTTGCGAAACACAACTATCCCCAATTGGCCCTAAAGTATAAGACTCCCCCGCATGTTCTTTAGGCATCAGCTATGGTCGAGGTCGCCAACACTACATTTATTGATCGCTCCGATTGGGGACGAATCCAGGTAACTGGAGCTGATCGTCTCCGCTTTCTCCACAATCAAACCACTAACGCATTTGAGCAGCTGCCCCCTGGTCAAGGGTGTGAAACGGTCTTTGTCTCGTCCACGGCCCGCACGCTTGATTTAGCTAGTGCCTACGCAGATGAGGACAGCGTTTTACTGATGGTCTCTCCTGGTATGGCAGCAGAGCTAATTGCCTGGATGGATCGCTATATCTTCTTTGCCGACAAAGTTGCTTTGAGCGATCAAACCGAGACAACCTTTGCTGTTACCCTCCTGGGTCCCGAAACCGATCAGCTTTTAACCAAACTTGAGCTACCTCAGCCAGACACTGATGCTTATAGCCATGTCCGCAGCCACTGGCCGATTGGAGACATCGACATTCAAGTCGTTCGAGAGACTGGACTGGGTCTACCTGGCTACACCCTAATCGGCCCCAAGGAACAGGCAGCTATTCTAAAAAACTGGCTGATTGAGCATCAAGTCACCAGTCTGTCTCCTGAAGAATGGGAAATATTACGAGTTCGACAGGGTCGTCCAATGCCCGGCCAGGAACTAACTGACAAAGATAACCCGCTAGAAGCAGGGCTTTGGCATACGATTTCCTTTGAAAAAGGCTGTTATATCGGCCAGGAAACCATTGCTCGACTCAACACCTACCAGGGGGTAAAAAAACAACTTTGGGGGTTCAAACTAGGCAAGCCAGTGACGCCAGATGTCTCCCTGACTCTAGACGACAACCAGGTGGGTAAATTAACCAGCGTGGTTGCTGACGATAGCACCGTTTGGGGACTAGGATACTTGCGTACTAAAGCAGGGGGTGCTGGGCTAACCCTAGAGGTAGAAGATACGACAGCCGAAGTCATCGAGCTACCCTTTCTATCACGGGGCTATTTGGATAGCAGCGCAGCCATGTCAAGTTAACTCAAATGAATAATAATGTTATTTCTTAACATTTTCTCAGGATTTTCTCTTTTCTTGTAGAACAACTAGTGGTTACAATGAAAGCGGCACGGTTTTTTTACCACAGATTTTTGAACCTATTAGGTTAGGAAGCTGGGTCAGACATGGGTACTCTGAAATTGCGTTTAGTGATTTATGTCGGCCTAGTTTTAACAAATGCTCATTATCCTGTGGGATTAGACCAGCATAGCCAGGTTTGAAAAAAGCTCTATTCCAATGGCTGTCCCTACCCTAGGGTGGGACGGTCAGTTTCATATCAATGTGGCAATAACAATCTTATTTAGAGGTTTATATCATGGCAGCATCCCTTTGGAGACTACCGCTTGATCGAGCAGTTCGCTATGCCGTTAGTGATGCATTAGCGTCAGTTAAATCTCATGTGTACGACTTAGAGTACAACCAGCGTCGTTCTCCGCATGAGGTGACGACCTGGAATAACTATCTAAGTGAGCTACGAGTATTACACCAGCTGCTGCTAAATCTACCGAGCTTAGAAACGGCCCAGTGGTTAAGCGACGATCAGGCTTACACCGCCCCCACCTTTACACCATTTGTCAACGGCATCACAGATGCGAGAACCAGTATCCGACGAGTTCACGGCTGGTTGCTCTCTCTGCCTCAGGTAGCAGCTGACAGTACATCTGTTACCAGCTCTTCACTACCATCAGAGCAGAACTACTATTTCAATCAGGTTGATGAAGCCCTTACTCAGCTTCAGCTGTTGCCAACTCCTGGTACCGATGCTTGGTATGCCAAGTATGAGCCCACTGTTGAGAAGACTGTACCATCAGTAAAACCATCTCAGCAGTCTTTGGAACGAGCAGTCGCCTAATCGTTCTGGGTTCGTGTTGCCTCTATACACCTATATGCTGAACTTTTTATAAAAGGAATCGTCCCATCGGACGGTTCCTTTTTTCATGACTCATTTATAAATCAGCAGCTAGCCAGCAGGACGTAGACCAGAAGAGTTTTCTTATGGAAAAGAGTTTGCAATTGTGCTCCGCAATACATGATTCTAGCCAGCGTAGTCAGGGTTGTATCAGTTTTGAGTTCGAGCGTTATCGCTCCGTATCTCCACACAGCGGAATTTTAATCTTCAGATATACTGGGTGCTTTAGAGCATGATCCAGAGGCGGCTTTAGCCGTAGGATAAACTACACAATCGCCAGAAATTAAAGACCATCACTGTGTATCTCGTTCTCGTGTATCTATGCTTTGCTTATCGTCGATCTGTCTAGGACCCTGAAAGTTGTCTCCTCGCCCTCCCACTAATTCTCTTGGTGAAGAACCCACACCCCGGCCAGACTACGGACCTCTATTAATTACCATTTTGATGTTCCTGGGGGTGATCGGGGTGCTGTTCCACTGGTCGTCTCCCCAAATGCGCTGGCGACTTCCCAAAGCGTGGTTTGACCCATCTCAATTTTTACGGCTAGGGTCCGCTGACTGGGTAGCCTCTCCTTTGCCCTTGGCGATGGCTGGCGGAGACCCCCATATTCGTGCTTTGATGCGAACAATTTCGGCTAGCGAATCGAATATGGATCAGCCCTATCGCTTACTCTATGGTGGTCAGACCATCAGTGAGCTAGATCAACACCCGGATACTTGTATACCCATTGCAACGGGACCCAACGTTGGGGACTGTACAACGGCGGCCGGTCGCTATCAGTTTTTGACGACTACCTGGCAGGCAAAAGCGCAAAAGTACCATCCCCAGCCACCAGGATGGTTTGAGTTTTGGCAAGCCTATGATTTTTCGCCTGAGGCGCAAGATATTGTTGTCTATCGTTGGCTCTCAGATCCAAATGCTTGGGGAACAGATATTAGCCAGCAGCTCAAAAATGGAGAGATCAATCAGGTGCTAGAGTTGCTGTCAGGCACCTGGACTAGCCTGGGTTACGGCATTGAAACAAATACGATGTCGAGTCATCTGCCGCAAATCTACGGAGAAATGCTGGATGAAGAGCTGTCACCATCTGAATAGGTGAAACGAGTTAGACATGGGAGAGTTGAGGATTTAAAGCGGTTGCGATCGCAGCTTGCACCTGTTTACATTTAGCCTGTACCTCACCCGATTCCAACAACGTTTGGGCTCGATTAAATCCTTCTGGCAAACTCGCCACCACACCCGCACGCCACAGGTAAAAGCCACCATTCCAAATAGCAGAGCGCGTCAGCTCAGTTGGCTCTGCCTGAATGACCTGTTCCAAAAGCATTGGGAAATCTGTATCTAAGTCTAGATCATGACCTTCAAATCCATAGTCTCTTGGGTGCAGCAACAATCGCTCAAACGTGGGTTGCTCATCGTTAGCACTGCCCATACCAATAATTGCCGTACGGCTGCGGGACAGATCACAGCTCCCTTCAAGTCCTTTGACAGTCGTAAACTCGTAGGTATGGCGTAAATGATAGGTTTCTTGAGTACGCGTTTCAGTGGGAGGGTGCACAAAACTGCTGACCACATGCTTGGGACCATCACAAGGAGCCCACATTAACTCTACTGTTGCTAGAGTAGGGCGTTTGCCAATTTGTTCTCGATAGGGAACTAGCTGATGCGCTTCAGGAAACTGTTGGGGCATGTAGACAAACCCCAAACACGTTAGCTCAAAAACTTTTTGCGCTTGCTCTAAATTTAGTGGTTTCCAGTCTATGCCTAAATCTTGCCAGATATCTACCAGGGGTAGGCCCATTTTTGTCGGCATGCGGTCACCCCCATGCAAAACAGCGGGGACACCACTAGCCGCCAACATTAGAGCCGTTATCGGGGTCACCGGAGCATGGCGCTGACGACCATCATAGGGAGTATTGAGCACCATGGTTGGGGAGTCGGCCTGGAAACCCACTAATTTGCCTCCCATTTTCTCATAGCAGTCCAACATACCGGCTAACTCAGGAATTGTGGGTCGTTTGATCCGCTGAGCGATCATAAACGCACCAATCTGAGCCGGCGTCGCTGTTTGCTCAAGCATCATACGCGTCGCCAACTCAGACTCTTCTCGAGTCAGAGCTTTAGATGTGTGGGTACCGCTACCAACCTTCTTCAAAAGGTCTCGAAAAACGTCGCTCATAATGAGACTGGGGGGTGGAAGTTAGATACGGGAGTCTTGGTCAAGTCAGCTTGAGATAAACATAAGGCCCTCGCAGTGTCACCTAATTTAGGGCCATAAGACTGGGTAAATCACTAATTTGACTAAAGCTTTCATCGGCGAGACGCTGCACCATATCGCAAAACTGTCGCACAGGTGGCAACCGCAGCCGATCTTGAGTAGTCACCATTACCACCTGACGAGTCAACACCGGGGCAGCTGTACTACGAACGGCTAAACCAGGATCACGACGGCTCTCAGCTAGAGCTGACTGAGGCAACAGGGCAATCATTTTGCCCTGACGCACAACACCCCGAAAAGCATCGAGGGTATTGAGTTCCAATGCCATTTTTAGCTCTGTTTCAGGAATTTGAGACTGGACCAAGCGCTGCATTCCGTAGCCATCTTTAAAAACCACGTGGGGGTAGCGGGCAATTTCAGACCAGGGGGCAGGACTGAAGCTAGCCTGGGGATGATCTGCAGCCAACAACGCCTCCACATGGACTTCCTATAGAGGTGTTACAGCAATCTCTTGTGAGTTTGTCAGCATCGGATTGTGCATGACAATCGCAATATCCACCAGACCATCGCGCAGAACTTTAAGAGAGCGATCGCTCCCTAAAGCAGTCACCCGCAGCTGCACTTTGGGGTAACGCTGACAAAACTGGGTAATGATCGGGGGCAGAAAATGAGAACACACCGATTGAATACCCGCCACACAGAGTTCTGGCTGGCGACCCTCTAATAGATCGGCAATCTCACCCGCTGCCTGGTGCCATTCCTGACAAATACGACGGGCCCTGGGCAAAAGTCGCTCTCCACCAATGGTTAATTTGGCTTGGGCGGTGCGATGAAATAATGGCATGCCTAAATCATCTTCTAACCCACGAATTTGCCGACTAACCGTTGATTGAGTGATGCCGCACCGGCGGGCGGCAGCCTGAAAACTACCGGTTTCAGCAATTGCCAAAAATGCTTGTAGCTGCTCTATGCGCATGGGCTAATTGTTGTTGAAGGGCTAGAGACACCAAAATCGGTGGAGCCATCTATCTACTCTAAGCAGCCTTACCATTACATTTAGTACGTCTGGCTACCAGCAGCAGATCAACTCATCAAGCTATTCTTAAAGAATTCTAAAAATAGGCCATATGATATCTCCAGATACCACATCACACAGCTCTTTTTACTGGGTGTCCTTAGACTAGCTGTTAGCAATAGTTCGCCAAAGTAGCCATTGAATAGAAATTGAAATATGGCCGTTTTAATCAGTAATATTTATCGACGTAAAAACAAAGAAATCAGAGTATGGCGTTTCTTAATGTGTTGTTAATCTTATAGGTCACCGTCCTTGGTGATCAAATTTTGGCTCCATGACTTACCAAAGTTTAAGAACGTTTGCCCGATTATTAGGACAGTGTTCGAGATATATGGAGACTCGCTCAAAACTCTGGTCTGGGTCCAACCGTTTGAGCGCGGCAATGGTGTGCATGAGCACGGCATCAACCGGGTGATTTAATAGCGGCAATAGGGCATCAAACGCTTGGGGCTGACCTAACCCAGCTAAGGCCATTGCAACTACCTGGATAACAACGGCTGCAGGCCCGGCTTGCAAACTATCAATCAGACATTGAGTTGAGTTTTGAGCCATCGCTCCATGACGTAAATCGCCCATTACTCGAACAATGGCCACGACTATTTGAGATGTTTCCTCAGCAGTCAGTGTCTGGAGAGCGTCCGCTTCTGACCCAGAGCAAAACTGTTTAAGGGCACCGTTTAATAGTGCAAATGCTCGCTGTGTGGTTTGACCAGTTAGGTCAGCTTCGGGGCGATCGCAATACCATTTCAGTGCACTGACCGTATTAGTGCGTAGGGATATGGGGGTATGCTTCGACAGCAGCACCTGATTTAAGGCGTCTAAGCTATCGTCAGCCCCTAAACGCCCCAGGGCCAGGGCCGTCTGACAGCTCACATTGAGATCCACATCCCACAGCAGGGGCTGTAGCCGTTGACTCAGGTGACAGGCGGCTTGCAAATCTTGTCGACGCCCCAACGCCATCACTGCAGCCTTACGCACCGGGGCGGACAAATCGTCTAAAGCCGCCAACAAAACGGGAGTCACCGTAACGCTGTGAAAGCTCCCCAATGCATCCACCGCATAGTAGCGAACCTTTGCATCGTCATCGCCAGCAACACTCACCATGGCTGGAATCACACCGGTGGAGCGCACCTGGTTTAAAGCTTTTGCGGCTAGCAAACGCCGTTGGGGCTGCTCTAACAACTGACTCAGAACAGTGACGGCAACAGGCCCCATGGCGGCCAACGTCTCAATGGCAAAGGCACTTAGCTCAGTGACTTGTTCGGCTGTGCGATTGATATAAGCAGTGTTGTCGATCTGTGCCGCGATCGCAGCAATAACATTTGGCTCAGGAAAATGCCCCAGGGCACGAACAGTAAACCAGTGGGTTTCAGCATCAGCGCTCAGATCGCCTAGCAGCTCTAACAGAGGTGCGATCGCAGTCTTACCTTCCCTGACAATCAGCTTTGAGCTGTTCCACTTTTGATCAAAATCGCCCGTTCGAAAGCGCTGCCAGTGAGCGACCCGGTCGTCTAATCTAGACGATTCTAAGCCGCTAACCCCCTTTAATGGTGGCATACATCAACTCTGCAGACATCTACACCATTATTCCGCGAAAATGCGCTTTCAAAGTGTTTTAATATGAATATTTTGAAATATAAAATGCATTTATTGCATCGAAAATCAAAGCAAATAAAATTTGAACCACTGTCATCTTTCATAGTCGAACCATTCCAAAAGAATTGAAGATGTCTGTATGGCCCTATACCAAAGGAAAACATTATCGAAACAGTCAGCTGTGGAAAAGTATTTAATCAACTCTATTGGATCAATTGCCTTAATACCTTTGATATTTTTCGCATTTAGACTATGCAAAAGCTGCAATAGTCATTCAAAAGAGTAATCAGCTATACAAAAAAATCCAGATTTTCTCAATATTCTTGATTTAACTCGATAGCAAGCGAGCTAAATGAACTCCTGAAGCGGTTCCTTATAAGTGTGTCTAGCGGGGCAGAGCCATAGATTCTTATCGGATCTAGGTCCTTTGCTCCCGTTTTTTTTGCTTCAGGTCCCCCCAGGGATAATTACTGAGGGGTCGGCCTATGACATCAGTGTCAGGGCATTGTCTATTCAACAGGTTGGGAGTGCTGCTGTGGTAACCGCATCCACTACTGAGAAGAAGGTAAAACTCAATAAGTTTGAAAAATATAAGGCTGAAAAAGATGGCCTAGCTGTCAAGGATGAACTCGAGAAATTTGCCAGAATGGGCTGGGAAGCCGTAGATGAAACTGACCTAACCCAGCGTCTCAAGTGGTTAGGTATTTTCTTCCGTCCCGTCACGCCGGGTAAATTTATGCTGCGTCTGCGCATGCCCCATGGTCTGCTCTCTTCAGAGCAGATGCGTGTGCTGGCTGAAGTTGTTCAGCGTTATGGAGAAGACGGTAGCGCCGACATCACCACTCGCCAAAATCTGCAGCTCCGCGGCGTTCATCTAGAAGATATTCCCGATATCTTTTCTAAGATGCATGCCGTTGGCCTGACCTCAATGCAGTCGGGCATGGACAATGTTCGCAACATTACTGGCTCTCCGGTTGCCGGTATCGACGCGAACGAACTCATTGACACCCGAGAACTGGTGCAGGCGGTGCAGGACATGATTACCAACAATGGTGAAGGTAATTATGACTTTACCAATCTGCCACGGAAATTCAACATTGCTCTAGAAGGCAGTACTGATAACTCAGTTCATGCAGAAATCAACGATATTGCTTTTATTCCAGCTTATAAAGACGGAATTCTTGGCTTTAATGTACTAGTAGGCGGATTTTTCTCCTCTACGCGCTGTGCAGCGGCAATTCCCATGGATGTGTGGGTCCCCCCCGAGAGAGAAAATGTTGTTGAACTCTGTCGCGCTATCCTTACGGTCTATCGTGACAACGGCTCTCGTGGAAATCGCCAAAAGACCCGACTAATGTGGTTAATCGACGAGTGGGGTGTGGAGAAATTCCGCTCAGAGGTTGAAAAGAGTGTCGGCAAACCGCTGTCCACTGCAGCATCTGAAGATGCTCTAGATTCAGATAAACGGGATCATGTCGGTGTTTTTCAACAAAAGCAGCCGGGCTTAAACTGCGTTGGCCTACATATTCCAGTGGGTCGCTTGCAGGCAGAGCACATGCTTGACCTGGCTCGCGTTGCTGACGTTTATGGCAGTGGCGATCTGCGTTTGACAGTCGAACAGAATGTCATCATTACCAACATTCCTGATAATCGACTGGCTGTCTTCTTAGCCGAACCTATTGTCCAAACATTTCCCATTCAACCCTCTCCTCTGGTGCGTTCTTTAGTCTCTTGTACAGGGGCTCAATTTTGTAATTTTGCACTGGTAGAAACCAAGATGCCGTCTTTGGCATTAGCCCGACGTTTAGATTCAGAGTTAGATGTTCCAGAGCCTGTGCGTATGCATTGGACAGGCTGCCCCAATTCGTGTGGTCAACCCCAGGTTGCACAAATTGGCATGATGGGCACCAAAGCCCGCAAAAATGGCAAGATGGTACCCGCTGTAGACATTTACATGGGCGGAGCGGTCGGCAAAGACGCCCACTTGGGCGAACGCGTTATGCAGAAAGTGCCCTGCGATGAGCTACCCGGTGTCGTTCGGACACTGCTGCTGGAGAACTTTGGAGCCAAACTCAAGCCGGGCGTAGTTATTGAAGAGCCGGCTAAAGAGCCCGAAACTGCCCCAGCCCCTAAAGCAAAAAAGTCTGCCGTTGTTATCTTCTCTAAGTCTGGCAAAGAAATCACCTGTGATGATAGCCAACCTGTTTTAGCGATCGCACAAGATGCCGGACTCGACATCGAAAACAGCTGCCAGTCTGGCTCCTGTGGCACCTGTAAGGTACCGCTAATTAAAGGCAAAGTGCGCTACGAAGGGGACCCATCGGCTCTAGAAGCAGGTGAGACTGATACCATATTGACCTGCATTGCTCATCCTGAGGGTCGCATTGTTCTGGATGCCTAGCTAGCGCAGAAGCTAACACTCTACTCGGTAGCAAATTGCTACCGAGTTTTTTTGGAACGACAGTGGGATGCTCTACGCCTATAGTTCACACCATCGCCGAAAGCATTAGATAACAACAGCCATTTGCGGTACCAGGTCAAATTGCAAATAACGCAACAATTGCATGCAAGATGTTAATCCATTGATGCATCCCGTTAGGAATGTTACAGAAGTGGCCCAGGGACAGTAGGCATGATGAGTTTAACAAAGCAGATTTTTAACTGATGGATAACCTGAAATCTTTAGTTCTTCCGGCTTTTCTCGGCTTAGCAGCAGGAGTAGCCCATGGAATTCTCTCCCATCAGGCAGATCTACCCATGTCACTGACGGAGCAGCTGATAGAGTCGTTGACACCAGCTCAGACAGTCAGCTATTCACCGCAAGACTAAATTTCGTAAACAGTAGTGCTTGCTACAGAATAATTATGGGATGCTTGAACTAACGCTATAGTTCAGAGTCAATTTATGGCTTCCCAATCTCGTGTAATGTCCACCCAGGCTTCTAACTTAGATAGAACATTGGCTGCTTCATTGGCAGCATTTTCTATGTTTGTAGTTGGCTACACAGCTGTTCGAGCGTTTCTAGCTCAGCCCACAGCAGATGCACCTATTACAACAGTCACTCCCCATCAAGCTGAAATGTGGTCTGGGTTGGGGCGATAGTACACGCTACCGACTCGCAGCTGACCAAGAGACCGGCTTTCCTCTAAGAAGAAAGTCGGTCTCTTAGTTATTACCCCCATATTTCTTATATAGCAAACTACAGGTGTTCAGCAGTATGTCATTCGAGCAAGTTATGCAACAAACGAGATGTGTGTTGCCTTAACAGGAACACTATTTTTGCCAAATAAGACATAGTTAAAGAGTCAAATACGCTCAGCAACTACCCTTCACACCAAGCTGCCCGATATTTGATGCAAAAAATAAGACAGAACATGCAAAAAAAGAATCGTTTCAAATTAATGGTAGCAAAGAGCACATTTTTCGCAGTTGGGCGCAGATAAGGTAACGCTATGGTGATAAGGACTGAATTGTTTTGTTCAGTTATTACTAATTGGGCATCAGATTTTGATATTTTTGCCTATTAGTTTTTACAAGTAAGTAGATTTAGTTGTTGTTATCACCTGTCTGTTGCGCTGTCTGTCACCCTGCCAATGCTTAGGGCACCGACAGTTTTTTACAAAAGCAACAGTTTAGAACCTGCCCGCAAGCAGGCTCCAGAAAAAGTGAAATGTTTGTCTGTCCAGGAGAATAGCACTGATGCTCGGAGAGATGTGGTCCTTTAGAGGACGTTACAAAATCCTCCATATGACTTGGTTCGCCTTCTTCCTGTCGTTTGTTGTTTGGTTTAACCTTGCACCGTTAGCGACAGCAATTAGAGAGGACTTTGGTCTAGAGGTGGGTCAAATTCGTACCATTGCAATCTGCAATGTGGCTCTGACAGTTCCAGCCCGTGTCATTATCGGCATGTTGTTGGACAAATATGGTCCTCGCTTGACCTATTCGCTGTTGCTTATGTATGCAGCAGTTCCCTGCATTATTTTTGCCTCTGCCCAAAGCTTTAACCAGTTGGTAATTGGCCGTCTGCTTATGGGTATTGTGGGTGCCGGCTTTGTCATCGGTATCCGGATGACCGCAGAGTGGTTCCCACCCAAAGAGATTGGTCTAGCCGAAGGTATCTACGGTGGTTGGGGGAACTTTGGTTCTGCATTTTCTGCATTTACCTTAGTGGGTTTAGCAACCGCTCTAAACTTTTTTCCCGGTTCTTTCCAGGTCACTGATGGCCCAATGCTGAACTGGCGCATTGTCATCGCTGCAACAGGCATTATTGCTGCCCTCTACGGTTGCCTGTACTACTTCAGCGTAGAAGATACGCCTCCGGGCAAGGTTTACCAGCGTCCCGCCAGCACTCGCGGTATGGAAGTTACAACCGTGAGAGACTTCTGGGGTCTGTTGCTGATGAACCTGCCATTGACTGGAATTCTTATTGTCTTGTCTTGGCGTCTTAAGAAAGTTGGGTTTCTTAATGAAGGAACTTTCGGTCTTGCGATCGCAGCTCTTGTCGCTCTTTATCTTTTCCAGGCTTACAACTGTTGGGCAGTAAATAAAGATTTATTGTCTGGCGCTAAGCGCTACCCTGCTGAAGATCGTTATAAGTTTAAGCAGGTTGCTATTCTTGAGCTAACTTACATTGTGAACTTCGGTTCTGAGCTTGCAGTAGTCTCCATGTTGCCCACCTTCTTTGAAGGTACTTTTGGCCTTAGCAAAGCCTTAGCGGGTATGTTGGCTGCAAGTTACGCATTCATGAACCTGTTTGCTCGTCCTAGCGGTGGCTTGATTTCTGACAGGTTGGGCAGTCGTAAGACAACTATGGGTGTCCTAACCCTTTGTATGGGTGTTGGTTACCTGGTCATGAGCAGCATTCCCAGTATTCGTGATGCTCTAGGTGGCGGCGGTGCATTTATGGTGGGTCTCGCCGTTATCATGACCATGATGTGCTCCTTCTTTGTACAGGCTGGTGAGGGCTCCACATTTGCCATCGTGCCCCTTGTGAAGCGTCGGGTAACTGGTCAGATTGCTGGTAACGTTGGTGCTTACGGTAACGTCGGTGCGGTTGCTTATCTGACTCTCTACAGTTTGGTGCCTGAAGGAGATATTGGTAATATCATCTTCTTCCAGACTCTAGGTGTTGCAGCAATTATTGTTGCCTTCCTGTGTTTCTTTATTCTAGAGGAGCCCAAGGGTTCTTTTGCTGAGGCCCATGAAGGCGAGGACGTCTCTGTACCCGATGGTTCTTATGTGGGTTAACCCCACGGCTAAGCTCGCTTAAGCAGACAAAGTAGTATCGCTACTGTTTTTGTTCTCTAAGCTGCTAGCAGCAACCGGTGATGACAGCCATGTCAACTCAACAGATTGGGGGGCGATCAGCGCTCCCCTTTTCTGTCTAAAGGGGACAATTTATAAAGTTTACTGTTGGTATTGAGGTAGTTTATGGATTGTCCTTGTACTCTTAGGTGTAGTAAATCTGACGCTCTACCGCTAAAATCGCCTCAATAGAGCTTTATCGTTAACGCTCCGGGATTAACGATTTTTCAGCAAAGTAATCAGCAAAGTAATCAGACCTTAAATCTATACAAAACAGATAAAATCAGGGTTTTCATGGATGGAGGATGCAATCTATGGCTGATGCAGCAAAAACACTTTGTCCTTACTGCGGTGTGGGATGCGGTCTTGAAGTGCTCCCCCCTGCTCAACCTGGTCGATCTGTAAACCGTGACGAACAAGGTAATCCTGTGTGGCAGGCGCGGGGCGATCGCAACCATCCCTCCAGCAAAGGTCAGGTCTGCATCAAAGGCGGAACCATTGGTGACTCCCTTGACAAAGGTCGGCTGCTTCACCCTATGATGCGCGAGTCTCTTGACCAGCCTTTACGACGAGTCTCTTGGGATCAGGCACTGGATCGGATTGTTTGTGAGATTCAAAAAACGCTTAGAGAGAGAGGCCCAGAAGCCATCGCTATGTATGGTTCGGGCCAGTTTCAAACAGAAGACTATTACACAGCTCAGAAGTTGTTAAAAGGGTGTTTAGGCACCAACAACTTTGATGCCAATTCGAGACTTTGTATGTCATCAGCCGTCGCTGGCTATATTCAAAGTTTTGGTTCGGATGGCCCCCCCTGTTGTTATGACGATTTAGAACAAACAGACTGCGCGTTTTTAATTGGCACGAATACAGCAGACTGTCATCCGATTGTCTTTAATCGGCTAAAGAAGTATCACAAAAAAAACCGCAAAGTCAAAATGATCGTGGTGGACCCCCGCCGCACGGATACAGCAAAAGCCGCCGATCTACATTTAGCCATTAAACCGGGCACCGACATCGCATTGCTAAATGGTATTGCCCATTTGCTGCTAAAACATGGCTGGATTGATCCCGGCTTTATTGATTCTTGTACCGACGGATTTAGCGACTATGCCCAGGTGGTCAAAAACTATCCACCCGAGCGGGTAACAGAAATCTGTGGAATCACCCTGAGTGAATTAGCCAAAGCCGCTGAATGGTGGGGCAAGTCAAATCGCGTCCTGTCGATGTGGTCCATGGGGGTAAACCAGTCCACCGAAGGGACTGCCAAATGCCGCACCATTATTAACCTGCATTTAATGACGGGCAATATCGGTAAGCCAGGAGCAGGGCCATTTTCCCTGACAGGGCAGCCCAACGCCATGGGAGGTCGTGAAGCTGGGGGTCTCGCCCATATTCTGCCGGGCTATCGACTGGTCAAAAATCCAGAACATCGACAGGCGGTGGAAAAAGTCTGGCAGGTGCCCGAAGGCAGTATTGCACCCGTTCCAGGTTTAGCCGCCTGGGATATGATGCTGGCGCTAGAGCGCGGAGATATTAGTGTCTTTTGGGTAGCCGCGACCAACCCAGCCGTCAGTATGCCAGACATTAAACGTACCCAGGCCGCCCTAAGACAGTCTCCTTTTACCATTTGCCAAGATGCCTACTACCCCACAGAGACAGCGGCCTTTGCCCATGTGGTGCTACCGGCTACCCAGTGGGGAGAAAAAGCTGGAGTGATGACAAACTCTGAACGGGTGGTCACCTACTGTCCGGCGTTTCGCAATCCGGTAGGTGAAGCGAGAGCCGACTGGGAGATTTTTGCTGAGGTGGGCCGACGTTTGGGCTTTGAACAACAGTTTGCCCAGCGTACATCGGCTGAGGTGTACAAAGAGTTTGTTTCACTCTCGGCAGGTCGCCTGTGCGATGTTACCGGTCTTAGCCACGAACGACTGGCCGCAGGAGCCATTCAGTGGCCGTGCCCAGCTGGAGAATCGGACGACGTTGCTTATGGCAAACACGATAAGCGACTGTATACGGACTATCGCTTTGCCACACCCAATAAGAAAGCAAAATTCTGTGCGTTTCACGTTAAGGGGCTGGCCGAGCCGCCCAATGAAGATTATCCGTTTGTGTTGACCACTGGTCGACTGTATGGTCACTGGCATACTCAGAGTCGCACGGGCCGTATTGCGCGCATTACCAAGCGTTACCCGGAGCCGCTGTTGGAGGTTAATCCGCGGGATGCACAGCTGTTAGAGATTCAGTCTGAGGATTGGGTGGAGGTGAAGTCTCAACGCGGCTTTGCTCAGCTCAAGGTATTAGTCACCCAAAATATTACCCGTGGCACCGTCTTTATGCCCATGCACTGGGGCTTTTTATGGGGCGACAACATGGAGGTGAATGCTTTGACTCACCCAGAAGTGTGTCCAATTTCGCTAGAACCTGAGCTAAAGGCTTGTGCTGTACAGGTGGTGCCAATTCCAGTGCCTAAGATTTCTGATGAAGCCACTGTTAAGTCTCGGTTTGAAGCGGCTCAGAAAGTAGCCCTGCAAGAACCGCTGAAGGTTTAAGAGAGTCGCAAGTAATCTGTTCCAATAAGGGTGAACTCATGACTTTTGTGACTGAAAGTATTACGTTGACGGTAACTTAATTTTGATTATTCTCTCAACAGCGCCCCCTTCGACTTCGCTCAGGGGGCGCTCCAAGCCTTAGAAACGGTCTAATCCACCCGGACTCGGTTGGTTAAAATCGCCATGACTTCGTTGGGCTGGCCGGTGGGTAATGGACGACTCCAGTCGTTTGGTTCTGCATAGTTGAGTTTATGCAGCAGTTTGATCACGGTCTGGACATAGCTAAGGCTGCCGAACAGCATGTGTCGTCCGGCTTCATAGTCATGCTCCGGCAAAACTGCAGAATGGTTTGTGGGCGCAGATGCGCTCGTTGGGTCTTGAAACATAGGTCTGGTTCTCCGATGTAGAGGTAAGGAAAGCCAGAACCTAACCTCCCTAGCCCCCCACAAAAAGTCATGGCAAATCGCGGAGGGTAAGGCATAATAACCCAATCCCATTGGATTGCGTGCTAATCCGTGGGTAGCCATCGGTTGGGTGGTGCGAACACCCGCCGATGGTGCCAAAGTTATTAGGTTCTAGTGAGATGCTGCACAGGCAGCATTGGGTAACTTTAGACCGGCCACCCGGCTTTCGTCAAGCGGGTGTTGGGTCGGGTTGAAAGGGGCGCGATCGCAACAGGTTTTTATTAGTTTGTGAGTGTCATATTTCACGAGGAAAAATCGTACTAAAATAGAGATTAGCGTCCCGGTCAGGAGATTTTGATCATGGTTAGCGCACCCCCATCAAACGTGGCTACCCGCTCCGCCGAGCAGCGAGTATTACTTTGCAACATCAGCTGGCAAAGCTATGGGCAAATTCTGACAGCTCTGGGAGAACGTCGTTCGGCCCGATTGACTTACTTTAATGGCTGCTTAGAAATTATGACGCCTTTAGAAGACCATGAGAGTTCTAGTAGCCGCATTGATCAATTTATCAATGTTGTTACCGAAGAAATGAATCAGGGCCTCAAAAGTTTGCAATCAACCAGGCTAAACAAGTCTGAGCTCTGATTGACTGACAAAAGTTTGCTCAAACAAGGTCTAAAGCCTCTCACCACAAGGGTTTCAGTGGCGTACTATAGGGTTCCGCTTTTTGAGTACTCGAAACGCCTGCTAGTCAAGGGTTTTGGGGATTTGCCGATCATGTTTTGTCAGTCAATCAGGTCTGAGCTATTGGCAAGTGCAGAACCTGACCAGTGCTATTACATTTCAAATGAACAACTGGTACGTGGCAAAACAGTCAATCTAGCGGTTGATCCTCTCCCCGATCTAGTGGTTGAATTAGGTATTGCCCATATTGATAAAAATATACTCTATTCGGCGATGGGTGTGCCCGAGTTTTGGCGCTATGACGGTCAAGTTCTTAGAATTTATCAGTTACGCGAGGCTAGGTATCAAGAAACCCAAATGAGCTTGGCGTTTTCGAAAATTGCTAAGGATTTGCTCTACCAGTTTTTGCAAGATTGCAACGAGCAAGGAGAGATTGCTTCTAAACGCCAACTACCCAATCGTCTTAACGACTGAGATAGACGCATCAGCAATTTACATCCATGATAACAAGCGAAGAGTGAAGATATAGAACGTTCACGAAGTCAAATAAAATTTCTCTCAGGTCGGAGAGTGCAGATTATGAGAGAGAACATAGGGCAAAAAAGTGACTGGCTAGTAGGGTGCTACAACAAAAAATAATGACACGTCAAATTGAAAGATTCCAAAGCTTAATCAAAATAAAATACATTAATTTGTTATTCCTGTCTCTCTTATGTATTTTCCTATTTAGGGTTTGCTGTTAAAGTCAGGCACCCCGCTTCTGCAGGGGTTTCAATCT
>ERZ1740070.216-NODE-216-length-40767-cov-14.778567_pt1 | contig 40767 bp, 23 predicted proteins | sample MGYA00581734_ERZ1740070 | MGnify/ENA primary metagenome ERZ1740070 (study PRJEB43018, sample SAMN04849744) | marine metagenome | isolation source: floating plastic debris | place: Pacific Ocean | collected 2008-09-01 | study: EMG produced TPA metagenomics... | reverse complement strand
ATTACATTACCAACCACTGATGCACGAGGGGTTGATCGGGGCGCCACACCAGATGCAGGGGCCTATGAGATTGCAGAAATTTCCAATGTAGTTCCAACGTTGGTTAATCCTGTTGATGATCTACTGCTAGACGTAGGCTTCGCGGCTGAAGATTTGGATATGACCAATACATTTTCAGATGTAGACAATGATTCACTCCGTTTAAGCGTAGAAGTAGCTGATGAATCGATTGTCACTGCCGCTTTTACAAGTCCATTTAATTTAAGGATCAACGAGCTTGGTTTAGGCGAAACAACGATTACGGTTACGGCTGACGACGGAAATGACGGTATTGCTACCTCAACCATGAATGTTAGCGTCAATACATCTGCGTCCGATGACAAAGTTTTTATTGGCAACACGGGTTATCCGGATATTACTTCGGCCTTAACAGCCGCCGTAGATGGTGATGTGATATTGGTAATGGGTGTTCATACTGAGCCCATCACTATCAATAAAAGTGTAACCTTAAGAGGCGAAGATCCAACGGTAGATATTATTCAAGCAGCGGAGACGTCAGGAACTGCAAGTGATCGTGTAGTTAACATTTTACAGCCCGATGATAACGCCGTACTAACTGTAACCATTGAAAACTTAGGAATTCAAAATGGAAATAGTACAGAAAATGGAGGCGGTATTAATGCGGACAAGGTAACAGGATTACTAACGCTTAGGAACTTAATAATTGCCAATAATGCCACGACAAAAAACGGCGGAGGTGTGAACATGGCAGGCTCCAATGCGGATGTCATTGACTGTACCCTTCAAAACAATACGTCCACTTTAGATGGAGGAGGGGTAGTTGTAGCGCCTAGTAACGGTGCAGGTATCGATAATGATGTTAGAATACTATCCTCCTTAATAGATAGCAACATGGGGCGAAATGGCGGAGGATTGTATATTAATGGTAATAATAATTTTGGCAACGATCATCTGATAGATGTTTATATTGAAAATACAACTCTATCAAATAATGCAGCCACAAGTGGGTCCGGTGGATCAGGTGGAGGAGCCATCTGGTCGAAAGGATCCACCTGGACTAGCGATAATACCACCGGTAATGCAAGTTTAACCCTTGTTCATACAACGCTATATAACAATACCCATAGCGGGGCAGCGAAAAATGGCATCCGGTTTACCAGCGCTCCTGCCGGTTCATTAACGAATTTCCAACTGTATAATTCTATCGTAGTCACTGGAGATGATGTAGGTGAAAAGGCCTTAAATTTCACTAATTCTAATACTACAGATGTAGTGAATTCTATTTTGGGAGGGTTAGAAGGAGCGAGTTCGTTTCTTACGATTATTGATGATGCAGCGAAGAACAATTCAAAAGGCAGGACAGCCACGTTTGCCGGTTTAACCTCTCCGTTGAATAGTGATTTTGGCCCTGTTGCGGTGCTTCCGTTAGATAGCGCCGGAACTGCCGTTGATTTTTGCACAGCGGCCGTGGGGGTTACCTTACCAACCACTGATGCGCGAGGGATTGATCGGGATGCCACACCAGATGCCGGAGCCTATGAAATTGCAGAAATACCAAATATAGTTCCCGTGATAGCTAATCCTCTGGAGGATCTACTAATTGTCCCGGGTTTTGTATCTCAAGAAGTAGATATGACCGATGTATTTTCAGATCCTGATGATGACCTGCTTACGTTGAGCGCCGTGGTAGCCAATGAATCCATTGTGACAGCTGCTTTTACAGATCCGGTTACTTTAAATATTACTGAAGTCGGTACCGGGCAAACAACGATTACAGTAACTGCCAATGATGGAAATGGCGGAATAGTAACGGATGTATTTGAAGTTAATGTAGGTACTAACGCTCTTCCTGTTGTTGCTGATGCTTTTAGCGACCTTACACTTAAATCCGGTTTCATCATAGAAGATGTAGATATGACCAATACATTTTCAGATGCAGATAATGATTCACTTTCATTTAGTGTGCAGGTAACCGATGAATCGGTGGTTACTGCCGCCTTTACAAGTCCCTCTAATTTAAGGGTTACTGAAGTTGGTTTGGGTGAAACAACCATTACCGTTACGGCTGATGATGGTAATGGCGGAAGTGTTACGGATGCATTTGAAGTTGTTGTAAATGCCAATTCCGCTCCTGTAGTCGTCAACCCTGTTAGTGATTTAATGCTTGATCCGGGTTTTGCGGCAGAGGATGTGGATATGACGAATACATTTACTGATGCGGACAATGACCCACTTATATTAAGCGCAGAAGTGGCCGATGAATCGGTGGTCACCGCTGCTTTTACAAGCCCATTTAATTTAAGGATTACAGAAGTTGGTTCAGGTGAAACAACTATTACTGTAACGGCTGATGACGGAAATGATGGTATCACTGCCTCAACCATTAATATTATCATCAATACATCCACGTCTGATGATAGAGTTTTTATTGGAGAGGTAGGTTATCCTAGCATATCTACAGCCCTTTTAGCTGCGGTGGATGGTGATGTGATATTGGTGATAGGTGTCCATAATGAGTCTATCACTGTCGATAAAAGTGTAACCCTAAGAGGTGAGGATCCAACGATTGACATAATCCAGGCGGCTGAGAGTCCAGGAACCGCAAGTGATCGTGTGGTCAATGTTGTGCGCCCTGACGACAATCCGGTTTTGAACGTGACTATTGAAAACTTAGGAATTCAAAACGGGAACACTACCGAAAATGGGGGCGGTATTAATGTTGATAAAGTCACTGGTTTACTAACCTTAAGGAATCTGATAATTACCAACAATGCCACTACAAATAATGGCGGGGGAGTTAGCATAGTGGGTTCCGTTGCAAATATCATTGATTGTACCATTCAAAATAATACATCCACTTTAGATGGAGGAGGCATTATTGTGGCGCCGAACAATGGAGCAAATGTTAATAGTGAGTTAAATATCTTCAGCTCGTTAGTTGATAGTAATATAGGACGAAATGGTGGTGGGTTGTACATAAATGGGAATAACAATTTCGGAAATGATCAGTTTATTGATGTCTATATTGAAAATACCACTCTGTCAAATAATGCAGCCATAAGCGGCACTAGTGCGGCAGGTGGAGGAGCCATTTGGTCGAAAGGATCCACCTGGACAGGTGATAACACCACAGGCAATGCAAGTTTAACCCTTGTTCATGCAACGCTGTATAACAATACCCATAGCGGGGCATCGAAAAACGGCATCCGGTTTACTAGCGCTCCTGCCGGTTCCTTAACGAATTTTCGACTGTATAATTCTATCATAGTCACTGCGGACGATGTGAGTGAAAAAGCCTTAAACTTCACGAATTCTAATACTACCGATGTAGTGAATTCTATTTTGGGAGGGTTAGAAGGAGCGAGTTCTTTTCTTAGTATTATCGATGATGCGGCTAAGAACAATTCAAAAGGCAGGACAGCTACGTTTGCCGGTTTAACTTCTACGTTAAGCAATGATTTTGGCCCGGTTGCCGTACTTCCACTGGATAGCGCGGGTACTGCCGTTGATTTCTGCACAGCTACTGTAGGAGTTACTTTGCCAATAACTGATGCTCGAGGCTTAGCCAGAGATGCCACACCTGATGCCGGAGCCTATGAAATTGCAGATATCCCAAATAGAGCCCCAGTGGTGGTTAGTATGTTAAATGACGAGATCTATGAAACAGGTTTTGGTACAGAGTCAATCGATTTAAGCGGTGTTTTCCAAGATGCAGATAACGATATGTTGAGTTATTCAGTGAATGTCTTGAATACACAAATCGTCACTGCAATTATTCAAGATGAAAGCGTAATCATTACGGAAGTAGGCTTGGGAACCACTGATGTAGAAGTAACAGCCAATGACGGAAATGGCGGAGGTGTAACAGACGTATTTAAAGTTACCGTGAGTCCTAATTTATTTCCAATTGTTGCCAATCCTATTGGCGATCAAATACTTAGCCCAGGTTTTATGATGCAAAATGTTGATTTGACGAATACATTTACCGATGCGGACAATGATCCGCTTACATTAAGTGTTGAGGTAGCGGACGAATCCATTGTGACAGCTGCTTTTACAAGTCCGTTTAATTTAACGATTACCGAGGTTGGTTTAGGTGAAACAACGGTTACCGTAACGGCTGATGATGGTAATGGAGGAGTAGTACCGGAAACCTTCGTTGTCAGTGTTGGTGGTGATGGCGTCCCCGTTGTAGTGAATCCCATAGGAGACATTGCCTCGAACACAGGGTTTTTAATTAGTACAATAGACATCTCCGAAACCTTTGGCGATGCTGATAATGATGATCTGACTTTTTCGGTACTTCTTCAATATGATTCTGTGGTTGATGCTACTGTAGAAGGTGACTTTATTATTGTAAAAGAATCTTCTTTTGGTCTGACAGAATGTACAGTAACAGCAATGGATAATGATGGTAATAGCGTTTCTGATATGTTTATTATAAATATTGATTTCGTCTTATCTGTTGAAAATGAAATTCCTGACTTCCTCTTTTATCCTAATCCTGTAACTAGCGACTTTAGAATTAATGCCGGAGATGTTGAGGGAACAATAAGAATTTTATCCTTTGAGGGTAAAGTACTCCGCCAGTATCAGTACTCACCGACCGCTTCATATGAGGTGTGGGATATGGAAAAAGGTGTATATCTAATGCAATTTATTCAAGATAACAAAGCAAATAAAACAGTCAAATTCATAATTCGATAATAAACAATATTAAACAAGAATGAACTTAAATAAGAGATCGCTACTTATTACGCTGATCCTAATCTCCTCTTTGTTGACGAGAGGGCAAGATAAGCAAAATGAATTACCAAATATCGTTTTTATCATTTCCGATCAGCATAAGTTGGACGACACAGGCGCTTATGGTAGTAAAACAGCCATCACGCCTAATATTGATGAGCTTGCCCGAACGGGAATTACTTTCAATAACTGTTATACTCCTGCTCCGGTCTGTGCTCCCGCAAGAGCGGCGCTCATCACAGGAATGTATCCTTATGCCAATAAAGCCATTTATCACAAAGCGCCTGTGAAAATGCCCGATGGGAGAATAAAAAATATGGGTAGTGGATATTTAAGGGAAACTGGCTATTCTGAAGGGATACTGACACTCCCCGAGTCACTAGGAAATGAAGGCTATAGCACTGCGTCTCCAGGTAAAATGCATGTGCATGGAGAATTACAGCGAGATGTGGATGAAGATCATCAATGTGGAAATGATATGGGATTTAACCAAACAAGTCTTAGATACTATACCTACTTTCCAGGTGGACACTATGAAGACGAGGTAGGAACAGACACCTATCAAAGATATAGACAGTTCAAGAAATACATGAATGTGTACCCTAATGGGCCTATGTATTTAAACACAGAGTATTTACCAACACTGGTGGAAAATGATGAGGATAATTTTGATATGGTAGTAGCGCGAAAATCTGTGGAGTTTATTGAGTATGCTTCAAGTCAGGATAAGCCTTTTTTTATACATGTTGGATTTGAAAAGCCTCATGCACCATTTACTACTACTCAAAAATACCTGGATATGCACAATCCGAGTGATTTTGAACTACCTGAAACATTCAATGATTGGTACGGTAAAGGAAAATACCCTTGGGTGCCAAACTGGGTTCATTCAGGTATTCCGAAAGATGTTAATAAGGCTAAAAATGTAATGGCCGCTTACAATGCGTGCATTACTGAAATGGACGACATGTTGGGGCGCGTTATCCAATCCTTGAAAGACAATGGACAATATGAGAATACAGTGATCATTTACACCACGGATCATGGTGAACACCTCTTCGAGCATGGGCTGAGGGGAAAACATTGTATGTATGAAGAAGCGGTAAACATCCCATTTATCATTTCGTATCCAAAGCGTTTCAAGCAAGGCATCAAAGTTAATACATTGGTGAGTTTGCTGGATGTATATCCGACTTTAGCGGAACTAGCGGGAGCTGAGATCCCTGAGACTGTGCAGGGTGAATCGCTGGTCGATTTGTTAACGACAGGGAATGAAATAGAGGGAAGAGCAATTTATTCTGAATTCAGAGGTGGCGACTACACCCTTTTGCCAAAAGCCAGAAACGTGCCTTCAAGGATGCTCAGAGAAGGAGAGTTTAAGTATGTCTACACACATGGTATCATACATCAACTTTTTGACTTGAAGAATGATCCGGATGAGCTGGTGAATCTTGCACTTAATGAAGAATATGAGGATCAGGTAAAGAACTTTTACTTTCGCTCTTTGGCTGAGTGGAGATTTCAAAAGTATGTTCCGATTACGACCTATGTAAAAGGTAAGGAACTGAAATGGCAACTACATGATCAGTTTGAGAGCTATGATATTTATTATTCAAAAACATTCGACCCAGATCTTGCCAGCCCGATCAAAAGAGGCATAGAAACAAACAGCTTTTCAGTGGAATTAGATGGGTACTATTGGGTTTTGGCCAACCCTAAATATGTTAAAACGTCACAAAGGTTTGGCGATCAGCCTGTCGCGGTTGAAAAATATACTTTCAAACTTCCAATTTCTGACCCTATTAAATTTTGAATTCAAAATGATACGACTACTGACCCTTGGCCTTTTTCTGTCGGCCTGTCCTCTTTTAGAAGCGCAGTCTATTGCTATTGATAAAAAAGAGTTTAACTCCCTTCAGGTGGCTATTAATAAAGCAAAACCAGGTGATATTATTCAGATTAGAGGTATACACGTTGGCTCAGTGAAGTTGAATAAAAAGGGTATAACGCTGAAAGGTGAAAATCCTGACAAGGACGGGATCACTGGAAATCAAGGTTCGGTCATCTCGGCGGATGGAGCCTACGGAGCAGAAAGTTTAACGATTGAAAATTTAACCATATCCAACGGTAGCGCGCTTGGAGCGCCGGGCGGTGGCATTATGCTAAAACGTGTAAAGGGTAAGTCAACATTAAATAACCTTATTATTCAAAGAAATAGAACCGACAAAGTTGGTGGTGGAATTATGATTGTTGCCAGCAGGGTAACGGTTGAAAATTGCTGGATTCATGAAAATTTTGCTAATAGATCTGGTGGAGGAATAGCGTTGCAATCAGGCAATGCATCGGACTCAGACATCGTTATTCGAAATACAGTAATTTCTTCGAATATAAGTGAGAATCATGGGGGCGCCATTTATGTGAATGGAAATCCAAAATGGGGAGACAAAAAACAGCTGTTTTTAGCTATGGAAAATTCCATTCTTGCATATAATTCTACTTCTAAGAAGGGTGGCGCCATGTTTATTAGAAGCGCAAAACACTTGAATAAAAATATAGCCAATGTTAAGGTGAACGTCAATCATATAACCGTAGCTTACAACCGAACTATACATGAAAAAGAAGGATTACCAGGTATTGCATTCTTTGGCGATCAAGGTTACGAACCTGAATTTGCCCTGTCAAATTCGATGGTGGTATCAAACGGAGGACCAAAAGAACCGGATTTAAATTTTGTCAAAAGTAAAGTGATGCAGAATGAAGCAAACATTTTTGGAAAGGTGACGGGTATGAAGGTGTCTAACGTAGATATGACCCATAGTAGAGTAGTAAGTGATATAACGCAAATCGGCCTTTCTGATAAATTGACAAAAGTTTCGGGAAAACTCCCAGTGCTTAAACTCATGTCAGGAAGTGTAGCTATTGATAATGCAGATACCAATTCTTCATTGAAGGAAGACATCAATGGCAATCCAAGATCCAAAGCAGATATAGGAGCAGTAGAAGTGAATTAGTGATTATTAAAAGTTGATCAGATATGGTTTGCTATGCTATTTTGAGAATCAATTTTCAAGTTGGTTAACTTAAAAATGTAATCTTTCGTGAAAAGTTAAATCGTGGCATGTTATTTCAGATAATCAGTTTTCCAACTGATAGCTTCTAATGCACAAAATGAAATATAAATTACAAACAGTCCTTATACTTCTAAGTCTATCAGCTTTTTTCTTTTTTAATTGTTCTAAATCAGACCAATCAGAAGCGCCGAACATCTTATTTATAATGACGGACGATCATGCCGCACATGCGATATCTGCTTATGGAGGCATATTCGATAGTTTGGCTCCTACTCCAAATATTGATCGTTTAGCTGATGAGGGTACGCTTTTGAATAATGTATTCTGTACGAATGCGATATGTGGACCAAGTAGAGCTGCCATACTTACCGGAAAATTTAGCCATCAAAACGGTTTTTATAAAAATCATCAAGGTGGTAAATTTGATTCTTCTCAATGGACATTTCCGCAGGAATTCCAACGAAAAGGTTATCGTACGGCTCTTTTTGGAAAGTGGCATTTAGGTACAGAACCGGTAGGGTTTGATTACTTTAAGTATCACAATAATAAAGGACAGCAAGGAACGTATTATGATCCCATTTATAATGAAAATGGTCAAAATATTGTGGAAAAAGGATATGCCACGAAGCTTACAACGGATTTCGCACTGGATTGGTTGAGTCAAAACGCTCATGGGTCAAAACCTTTCTTAATGTTGCTTCAGTATAAAGCGCCTCACCGTAAGTGGCTACCGGAAAAGAAATATAAAAACCTATTTGATGGGGTAGAGATGCCATTTCCCGATACTTTTAATGATACCTATGAAGGACGGGAATTAACAGCTGGGGATACAGATATGACTATGGATAATTTTGACCCAAGAGACATGAAGCTCGCTGCCCCTGACTCTATAAAAGATCCGGGTGAACTGCGCAGGTGGGCTGAAATGGGTTATAAAAGAGGAACAAATGAGGGGTGGCTTCCATTCGATAGCATGACAGTTGAAGAAGCACGAAAATGGAAATACCAACGCTATATTAAGGATTATCTGGCTTGCGTAAAATCGGTTGATGACCATGTGGGTAGAGTACTTGATTATTTGGATGAAAATGAGTTAACCGAAAATACTATAGTTATCTACACATCAGACCAAGGATTTTACCTGGGCGACCACGGATGGTACGATAAGCGTTTTATGTATGAAAATTCTCTTAGAATGCCATTTATAATTAGATATCCTGGGCAAATTCCTTCCAATGTTGTAAATGATGACATGATTATGAATATTGATTTTTCTCCCACTCTTTTAGATTTAGCAGGCATTGGTGATGTTCAAGGTTTACAAGGCAAAAGCTTTAAGGACAAAGTGATGGGGGTAGGTGGTAATGAGCCATTTAGAACAGCCATTTATTATCACTATTACGAGTACCCATTTTGGCACCATGTACAGCCGCATTACGGTATTCGAACTGAAAGATACAAACTCATACATTTTTACCACGATATTGACCAATGGGAATTATATGATCTTAAAAATGATCCTAATGAATTAACCAACCTTTATTTTGATGGAGATCATTTAAATTTAATTACGGAACTTAAAGTGCAATTGACAGACCTTCAAGAAAGATACGGAGATAATGTATCTGTTGATTCGATGAGAGTTATTACAACCACTAATTTTGGATTAATTGGTGGAGGGGGTAATCATTAATTAATCTGAAAATAATTGATCTGGTACAGAGATTTGTTAATCCAGGTGAAATTGGATTAGGTAATTTATTATTATCGATCCTCAGTCCTTATTTCTACCCAGTGAGATCCTATAATCTTCCGGGGTGCCTTCTATCTTTAAATTAAGAAACCGCGTACGTTTGGATTCGTCTCTAAACTGAATCTCATCTATTTGTCCGGAAGTGTCTCTATCCTTTTTTCCGAAAAGCTTCTGAGCGCCGGCACGGGTTACCACTTTCCAGGGTACTCTCAGATAATACTGCATGTTGAGGTCCATGTCCTGGGTTCCGGAAAGCTCAAAGTAACCCAAAGATGAATTAATGTTCATGGAAGGAATATCCAAGTTCCCGTTTTTAAGATTTAATACGTTTTGAAGCGTGTCAAAACGGACAATATTAAGGTTTTTATCGGCAAAAAAGCTCGATAAGGCATCAAATGCTGAATAATCCACCAGACTCCCATCAACCACCTTAAATTCGGTTTGAATGTCAGAGTCGTCAATAATTGGTATCAGATCGGCATGGACTCGTATTTTTCCAGTCAGTGTGCCGCTTAGTCGTCCATGCAAGTTTTCCGAAACGAGGTGGTCCTGCCCGAAATTCTCAAATTTGAACAGAATTTGATCGAGATTGACATCTGAAACTGCAATATCGGGATCAAAATAAATGTTCTCGGGATCGGAGCCATTGAAGTATCCCTTAATTTTCATTTCTCCACCTGCAACTTTTGTAGACATTTCATCAACATATAGATAATGGTCTTCTTGCATTCGTCCCTGCAGAGAGAAATCCTGCAGCTCATACCTGTGATAATTAAGATCGTCTATAGAAACGCTGAAGTCCATATCGGAGAAGGGAACTTCAAAAATATTGAATGCGGCGGTATGGTCTACGGTGTCGGTAACAGGAGGTGGGGTATAGGCAAAAAGCTCGTCAAAATCCAATCTTGGAGATACTAACTCAAAAGAGTGTCTTTTTTCTGTTCCGGATTTTTTGCGATGATGCAAGAAATTCGCTTTGAACTCAGACCTCCCCAATTTACCACCCAGGCTGTCTACTTTCAAAATGAGACTATCCACGTAAATGTTTCCGCTAAAATCTTCAAACCGCATAGGGTGTACTTTCATAGTAGCGGCTATATTATCGATGCGTACATTGGAAGATCCCAGCTTTTTGTTGAAAGTAAGGTCGGCTAAGCCATCGATTTTTAAGTTCCTGAATTCTTCATGTCTGTAGTCTTTAGGCACATAGTTTTCACCACCATAAGCAAATACATCGTCCAACTGCAGCAGGTCAGAAATCAAATGAAAATCAATTCGGGTATGTCCAACAGGATCTTTTTGGAACCATAGATCGTAATTATCCAGCTGACCGTTAAAATGGAAATCGCTGTCGTCGATCATACCCGTAAAATCTATAACTCGAAAGTTGTCGTCATTTACATAAACATCGGCATTAAAGTCATGTAGTCGATGCGGATAGTTGGTGAGTGTAGCATTGAGCTTTTCAATAAAAAACTCGCCTACAGGCAAATTTCTGGACTCGGTAAACGCTTGTGCCGAAGCTTTGAATTTCAGTCCCAAGCTCAGATCTTTTACCTGTTCGTTATAGATTTTTGGGTCGATTGAATCGGCTTTTACCGAGGTAAGTTCGCCAAAATCGATTAAGGACGATCGGATCTCCAAAATAGCTTCTACTGGAATGTTAGTATGGTGCAAAATGGCAGGTACATTTGAAAGGCTTGCCTTCATAGATAGGTCAGATTTTCCGAGCTTCATATCAAAACGGTTGATTTTAGCATCGCGTCCATCCATAGTAGCTTCTATAAATATATTACGTACTGGTAGGTCATAGTTGGTACTATTAAAATTTAGGCCTTCCACTTTTAAGGCGGCAAAATATGCCTCATTGAGTTTTTCAATACTCCTTTCAGGATTATCTAAATCAATGATATCGTGAAAATTCATGGTTAGAGAAACTTTACCGGTAACATTCTTGAGGTTATCTATATTGAGAAAACCGACTAGAAAGTCCAGGTCAAACTCTGAATTTAGTTGCACATCAATGTCTGGTTCTTCGAAGTTGGTTATGCTTACATCGCCTGTAAATATTCCTACTTCCGGCCTTGCTGAGAAATCCTGAATGGAGAACATCATAGTAGTTGGGTCGCGCTTTTCACCATTAGTAAAGTGGCCTTTAAAGAATAGGTCATTCACCTCTTTATCAACCAAAGTATTACTTACAAAGGCTTCAGCACAACCAAAATCTACATTTATGGCAGGGTTAAAACCATTTATGGACTTACCTTCAATCGACGCATCAAAGTAAATGCGACCACCATTTTCGTAGCGCTTTAGAACAGGAGCGAACTTCTCAGAGACTAACGCGAAAAAAAAATCAAAATCCGGTTTATTGCCACTAAATTTTAGCTTTAAGTCCATATCATTATCCACATCAATCGCGCCATCCATGAGAAATATGGCCTTTTCTATAACTACCTCGGAAGGACTAATTTCCAATATGTTTTGTGTTGCGTCAAAGTCGAGTTCTGTATGCAGATCCACATGCTTATGATGTAAAAAAGAAGTATCACCATCGATGATCAGGTTGAATACAAATCGACTATCCAACGATATGTAGGTATGTTCGCTTGACTTATTCAAACTCGATTGGGAATTTTCAATGAATGCCTCAACAAGTATGTTGGTTTCTTCATTTAGTTTAAGCAGGTCAATATTAGTGAGTTGGACCGATTTTAAGTCGAGGCTGAATTCTGAGGTTTCATCATTGTTAGCCTCGTCTTTGATGTCAGACAGCGCATTAACTATATTAAATGTGCCATCTTCATGCTGGACAAGCTTTAGGAAACCACTGTCCAATTTAATGGACTTCACTTCAAATGAACCATCTAGTATAGTCCAAAAATCAAATCCTAAATATGCGTCGCTAACGTGCAACAGACGCTCACTATCCAGCTCCTTACCCTCATAAAGGCTAATATCTTCTAAATCGATTGAAATATAGGGGAAACTAGCGAATGGAGAGATATGACTTCCGTCGATAACTAGTCGACCGCTAAAGCCGTTATTTACCGATTTAACCAAATTTCGAACAACGCGATCCTGCTGAAACACACCTATAATCAGGACAGAAGAAAATAGGATAATAAATACAAAAGCGAACAGTAACGTTACCTTAATGACTTTCTTCATAAGTAAATTTAATAACCGATTAAAGATAAACTCATTTTGAAGAAATCAAATAAGTGATTTGTCAAACGGTTTTTATTTCATTTTGTTGTTTTTTGCGCTCGGAGCCAAGCTTTATAAAAGTACCCAGTACACCTATGTAAGTCACCGAGATAGCGCCAAACCGATAGCTGTATAAACTAAATAAAAAATAGGTTTGGGTTTGTATTTCGCCAATCTCTAAAAGTTTGGTAGTGTCTAAAGGCTTACCATGGTGCACGGTACCATAATCCCTGGCTACCTGTTCTAAAAATCTCGCTCCATTAGGATTAGTGATAACAAGAATTACAGAGATTAGTAGAAAAATAATAAATATTTTTCGGATTAATGTTTTCATAAAAACGACCTAAGATATAACGCCGCTCCGGATAGTAACAAAAAAGGCTTTCTCAAATAAGAAAGCCCTTTCAGATGACTAAAATTTTATCACTCGGAAGGGGGCAATATTACCGCATCTATGACGTGTACTATACCATTTGAAGCTTCAATATCAGCTGATACCACGCCGGCGCCATTTACTTTAGCTCCGTCAACTGTCGTAATGGTCACTTCTGCTCCATTAACCGTAGCAGCCGTCATCCCGTCAGTTAGGTCTGTAGACATAACTTTGCCTGCAACAACATGATAAGTTAAGATAGCCACTAACTGGTCTTTGTTTTCAGGTAGTAGCAAATTATCGAGAGTGCCCTCAGGAAGGGCGGCAAAAGCTTCATTGGTCGGGGCAAATACAGTAAAAGGCCCTTCTCCTTGTAATGTTTCTACGAGCTCACCAGCTTGAACTGCGGCAACGAGCGTTGAAAGAATGTCAGTTTCAGCCGCAAGAGCTACAATATCTTTCGTTTCTTCTAACGGTTCAGCCTCTACTACTTCTTCCACAGGCTCTGTTTCAACTACTTCTTCCGCTTCCGCAGTTTCTTTACCTCCGCCTCCACAGGCAAAAGTGAATACTAATGCACTTAATACTAAATAAGATAACTTTTTCATATGGTTTTGATGTTTATGATAGGTTAACCCGTTTACGCTACGAATGTTTAATCTAAACATAGAACTATACCGAAATCAGCGGACAGCGGGTGGGTATAAACTATAAAAGCGCGGCTTTGTTTGAAATAGCATGTCAGATAATTTATTACTTCTTGAAAATGTCGTTAGGGCTTACACCGACGATGCGCCTGCTGTATCCGGAGTTACACTAAACGTGACCGGAGGCGTCAGGCTTGCCATAGTAGGGGAGACGGGTTCCGGTAAATCTACTCTCCTTAGACTGGCAGCAGGATTAATTCCTATTGACTCAGGAAAAATTTTTTATCACGGCAAGCAAATGGAAAGCCCCAAAGATAAGCTGATTCCCGGCCAACCGGGAATAGCTTATTTGTCGCAACATTTCGAGCTTCCCAAGTTCATAAGTGTAGAACAGCATCTTTATGATCCTTATGAAATGACCTTAGAAGATTCGGAGAAAATATACAATATATGCCGTGTAGCTCATCTGTTGGCTTCAGATACCAGGAATTTATCAGGTGGTGAAAAGCAACGCGTGGCCGTTGCTAAATTATTAATGACTTCTCCGGAGATATTGTTGCTTGACGAACCGTTCTCAAATCTTGATCCTATTCATAAGCGTGCCATGAAGGAAGTCATAGATGCCATGGGCCAGGAAATGTCACAAACCATTGTTCTTGTTTCCCATGAGCCAACGGATGTACTGCCATGGGCAGATAGTATTGTTGTTATGAAGAATGGGCAAGTCATACAGCAAGGTGAGCCGTATATGGTGTACAATGAACCTGTAGATGAATATGTTGCCGGCTTATTTGGAAAATACAACCTCATCAATCCAACGAACTGGGGATTAAAAGTGAATGGAGGTTACATGAGCGAGTTTGGTAATGTAATCATGCGCCCTGAGGCATTTAGCATTTCTAAAGATGGGACGAAAGGGTTTAACGGTAAAGTACTACGTACTTTTTATTTTGGCGGATATGAGGAAGTCGAGGTCATGGTTTATCAGGAAACACTCACGGTACGTAGTAAAGGAGACCATTTAGTTAAAGGTGAAAAGGTTAACATTAGCCTAAGTCCATTAATTCATTATTAATCTAACGACATAGGGTTTAGGCCAGAGTTTTTTAACCTGTGGAGTAAAATATCTGGTTTCAAAATCAATATCGCTAGCTAAATAGAAATGCTTCTTGCATTATGTATACAAATAAGAGGTTATATTTTCGCGGCCAAATATACCCCAGATTATACACTTTCCGTTTTGATAGGACTTTTACCCGATACCTGTGTCATTTAAAAATGATATTAACCGACTCATTGTACTAAAAAACTCAAAACAGCGCGTTGGCTGAACCCTACACAGGCCCATTATACTGCACCCAAGAGCTGCCGGAGTCTTTTTCCATGAAATCTTTTGGGCGCCGAAGAGAAAGTATAACCTATATAATAGACCGGAACATCTGCTTTACTAAGCGCTTCCCATTCTCATCCCAGTTCATCAGAAATAATATCAAACAAGTCGCTAATTTGACTACTGGCCAATATTGAAAAGGCTCTAAGAATAACAATCAATAGTAGGGGATATGTAAGTTTTATTTTTCACTTCCGGCGGATATAAAATGTTTATAATTCACTGCAGATCAACATAAATAACGGCCTGTTAAACATACCATATATAATCTTAATTTATTTTCAAGTCGCATAAATTATGCAAAGCTTATGAGGCGCCCTCCAGTTCTCTGTAAGTTGGTGCAGATAGTTAATTCTGAATTATTTTAAGAATAATTAATTCCGATATACATTTTAAATCTTACTTTTAATAAGAATTGGCTTAGTTTATACTAATTAATTGTCTATATGTCTATATATCAGGAAGAGATCTTGAATGGCTTTTCAGGAGATCCTTCTATTGGCCACAAAATAAGGAGGATCCGAAATCAGGCTTTGTTTAAGCAAGTCAAGCAGGTACAGTTTGACCGTTTAACTATTCGTGAGAGGCAAATTATTCAACTGCTAGCCAGAGATTATAATAGCCCGCAAATTGCGCGGCTTTTGTCCATAAGTAGGGCTACGGTAGCACAACATAGAAAAAACATTAACAGAAAGCTTGGTATCAGCTCCTTTGGACAATTATACTATTACGCTTTGGCTTTTGACCTTGTCTAATCTGGTCCTAATTGCTTTAAAAGACAAGGCTAAATTGATGCCTCAAACAAAGTTCTGAATACCCTATTTTCTTCCTTCTACGGTTTTCACGTTGGTGTTGTCAGGCTTTTCTGTTTTGCTTCTGAGAAGTACCTCTACAGCTTTCAACAGCTGTTCATCTTTTCCCTGGGCCAGCATTTCATAGCTATTCTTAACTTTTATATCCGGTTCTAACTGCTTATTCTCCAGGTAATCACCATTTATATCTACCATACCAACCTGTGGGATACCGAATACAAGTGTTGGGTCAATTTGTCTTTCCCACCACACGGCGGTTCCAGTACCTGGTATAGGCATGCCAATGGTGGTTCCTATATTAAGCGCTTTATAGGCATAAGGAAACATATGAGCATCTGAATAGTTACTCTCACCGGTGAGTACAGCAGTCGATTTAGTCCATTTAAATTGTGGTTCTGTACCCAGGTCCTGACCTCGTGGCATCATTCTGATGTATTCGTTGCCACTCAGGAAAGTGGCCAGATCATCGTGTAACCAGCCACCACCATTTGAACGCGTATCTATTATCAGTGATTCCTTGTCGTAATTTTCACCTAAGACCTCTTCGTAAACCGTACGGTAGCTAGGATTATTCATGCCACGTACGTGTACGTAACCCACTTTGCCTCCTGATGCTTCTTCTACTTCTTTTTTGCGGTTGGTCACCCATCGCTCGTATAACAAGTTGTATTCTTTGCCTCGGCCGATGGGTTTGATCACCTGATTGAATCGTGTTTTCTTTACCGGATCATATAACGATAAACGGATACGGTCGCCTTGCTTACGGTTCATGACATCATAATGGTTAATAGTCGGAGCTAGAGCGATCCCGTCTATCTTTTCAATAACCATTCCCGCAGCTATTTTCAAGTCATCTTTATCACATGGTCCGTCCTTAAGCACTTCTTCTATTCTAAGTCCATCACCTGTATAGGCATTGTCAAAAAATAAACCTAACGAGCTTGTCTGATCCGATGCCTGATTTGAGGCTCTGTAGCGACAACCTGTATGAGATGCGTTTAGCTCCCCAAGCAGTTCGCTCATCATTTCAGCAAAATCATGATTGTTGCTTATGTGTGGTAGAAACCGTTCATAATCTTTTTTGTAGCCATCCCAATCCACATTATGCAGGTTTTTCACATAGAACTTATCTTTTACCTGCTGCCACATATGACCGAAAAGGTACTCCCTTTCTTTTTCAGCTTTAAGTTCCATTTCACCTTTAAAGTTCAGACCCTCCTTCTTTCCGCTTTCGGCATCTATTTTATAAGCTTTACCGTCGGATATCATGAAAATTGTTTTGTCGTCGTCACTAAGAATAAGACCGCCATTGCCGGCGCCAAGCTTTGTCAAGAGTTTCGTTTCGCTGCTTCTTAGCTTTGTCATCCAGAGGTCCAAACCTTTTTCAAAACGGGCAAGGTAGTAGAGCTTTTCACCATCTTTAGATAGGATGCCATCATTCAGACGAGACGAGTGCACCGTCAGCCTTACTTTTCTTTTTTTGATATCATCAAAGTCAATTTCAACAGGACTTATTTCATCTCTTCTGCTATCATCGTCTTTGCCTTTTCCCTTGTCTTTACTTTCCTCTTTATCTTCTTCAATCAACTCTTTTTCTTCCTTGCTCAGTTGGTATTTATCATAGGCTTCTTGTGTTAATAGTATTGCATAAACATCGGATTCTGCTCCCCAACTGCCATGATTTTTCATGCCGTCGCGATCAGAGAACCAATAAACCAAGCTGCCGTCATCCGTCCAGCGTGGAACAAAATCCTGATAACCGCTTTTTGTAATATTTTTTACTTCTTTTGTAGCCACGTTAATTATGCCAATCTCACCGATCCACTGTCTGGGCATCAACATGTCACAGGCAATCCATTTGCTATCCGGTGACCAGCTGTAACTGATGTCGCCATCTGAGTAAGAGTAGTTGCGAATCGCTGGCAGCGCCACCTCAACCTCACCCGAGGCTTTATCAAGTATTTTCAAAGTAGTTCGATCCTCTAGGTAAGCCACTTTTTTTCCATCCGGAGAATAAACAGGTTGAAATTCAGCTGCACTGGTACTTACTAAAGCCTTTTCTTCCATAAGCGTAGCCGCAAAAAAATAAGGCTCATTTTTATCTTTGAGCGTGACTTCATAGATATTCCAGGATCCGTTGCGTTCTCCTGAGTAAATAATTGACCTGCCATCAGGACTAAAGCTTACAGATCTTTCTTGCTCCGGTGTATTGGTAATTCTTTTGGTGGTACCACCATCTACGGAAGACACAAATACTTCACCTCTTTTTACAAAAACGAACTCCTTACCATGTGAAGCGATCTGCATTTCAGAAATTCCGGACGAAATTGGAACGGTTTTCCTAGCCATGTTTTGACGCGTACTCTTAATTTCTATTCTTACTTTTTTTGGTTCATTACCTTCTCTAAAAGTGTATAACTCTCCGTTATAACTGAAGCACATTAGGTCATCATCACTTATGCTGAGGTACCTTACGGGATGTCTCTCGAACTTTGTCAGGGGTGTAGATGCAGTGGGGGTGCTCACGTCCATTTTATAGACGTTGTATGAACCACTCTTTTCGCATAGGTAGAATATGGAATTTTCATCGGCTGACAATACCGGATTTCTGTCTTCCCCTGGAAAATCGGTTAGTTGAGTATGCTTAGCCGATTTGGTATCATAAACCCACAAATCTCTGGTAATTGAAGAAGTATGATGCTTCCGAAAAGGGTCTTCATATCCTTTTCGGTCTTGATAGTAGATTTTGCTACCGGCTCTATCATAGGCAACAGCTTCTGAAGGAGTGGTTAGAACTGTTGCAGGTCTTCCTCCTGATACCGGTACAGAATAAAGCTCGGGCATTCTGCTGTTTGGGAATTGGGCATATTTAGCTAAATCCACCCTCCAGGAATTAAAAACTACCTGTTGATCATCAGGACTAAAGGTATTCGGTAAATCGTCTGAAGAATGATAGGTTAGCCTATCCAGCTTGCCCCCAGAAACCGGAACAGTGAAAACATCAAAATTTCCATAGCGGTTGGAAGCAAAAGCCAGCTTCAGTCCATCATTTGACCAAACAGGCATATAGTCATGGGAATCGTCAATAGTAAGAGGAACAGCTACGCCTCCTGATGTAGGCACTAAGAAAATATCCCCTTTATAAGAAAAAGCGATTTGGCTTCCGTCTGGAGAAATTGATGCTGATCTGAGCCAAAGGGGCTGGGCTTGTAAAATGGAATTAACGAATAGAAATGCGACTAATAGAAATTGACCTGCTCTCATTATTTTGAAACTTTGTAAGATATCCTAAAGATATTCAAATGATCTAAAAACATTGGTTAATTTATGCTGTATAGAAGTGCGGTGAGTCAATAGGTCCTATAATTTTTTAAATGGCTTTTAACTATCAATACCGCCTCGAAAGTTTAAGAAAAACGTTTCAAATTGTACGTGATGATTGAATTAATTAAAAATAAACAACTAATTCAAAATCAGTTATTTATAAATAATGAATGGCTTGATGCTGAATCTGGAAATACTTTTAGAGTAAAGAATCCATTTGATCAATCTGAGCTTACGGAAGTTTCTGACGGTGGGCCTGCTGATACCCAGGCTGCAATTGAAGCTGCTTCCAACGCCCTTGGATTGTGGAAAATACTCACTGCCGGAGAACGATCAGCAATACTTCGAAAATGGTTTAATCTTATAATTAAGAACCAGGAGGACCTAGCCACCTTACTCACACTGGAACAAGGTAAACCTTTGATGGAATCAAGAGGTGAGATAGCCTATGGCGCTTCATTTATTGAGTGGTTTGCCGAAGAAGCTAAGCGTATCTATGGGGATACCATTCCCGGTCATCAGGAGAATAAAAGAATAATAGTTCTCAAACAACCGGTAGGTGTTGTGGCCGCACTTACACCATGGAATTTTCCAAATGCTATGATCACGCGTAAAGTAGCGCCTGCACTAGCGGTAGGATGTTCGGTAGTAATCAAGCCAGCAGAAGACACACCACTCTCAGCGCTTGCGCTTGCGCAACTGGCTAAAGAGGCGGGGTTTCCTCCTGGAGTGATTAATGTAGTGCCTACGAGCAATCCGGGCGAAGTTGGCGAGGTATTAACCTCATCCCCAAAAGTGAAAAAGCTCTCATTCACCGGTTCTACAGCTGTGGGTAAGTTGCTCATGAAACAATGTGCCGGTACCGTAAAGAAGCTATCACTTGAACTGGGTGGGAACGCCCCTTTTATTGTGTTTAATGATTCAGATATTGAAAAGGCCGTTCAGGGAGCGATTGCTTCTAAATATCGAAATGCGGGGCAGACCTGTGTCTGTGCAAATCGGATATTTGTACAAGAGGCCATTTATGACCAATTTCTGGCACAATTTACTTCAGCTGTTAAAGGTCTTAAGACTGGTAGTGGCTTAGAAAAAGTAGAAATCGGCCCATTGATCAACCAAAAGGCGCTGGACAAAGTGAATAGACTGCTACAGGATGCAGAACAAAAGGGAGGTAAAGTTTTAGAAGGAGGTAAGTTAGCCATCAAGGATACTACATTATTCAAACCTACTGTACTCGCAGATGCCACTGCAGAGATGGATATAAGTCAGGAAGAAGTATTTGGACCCGTTGCCCCGGTGTACAAATTCAATACGGTGCAAGAGGTAATAGAAATGGCAAATGATACCTCTGCTGGATTAGCCGCTTACTTCTATGGTAACAATAATCGTGTAATCTGGCAAGTGGCCGAGGAATTAGAGTATGGCATGGTTGGTATCAACACGGGAATGATCTCAACAGCCGTGGCGCCGTTTGGTGGCATTAAAGAAAGTGGTTTTGGCCGTGAAGGTTCCAAATACGGCATTGAAGATTACCTGGTAACTAAATATTTGTGTTTAGAAGTATAACGCGGCTGAAGATCCTAAAACCAAGGCTAGCAGTTGCAAATTGGTAATAAACTGGATCAACTCTTAAGTTAGCGCTTATCTGACAGCGCACACTACAAAGATTGACTCCAATTCTTGACCGTGGTAGCTATCTCTATCATAATTTCTTCCGGGGAGCGTCCTGTACTTTTTAACACTTTAAAGGAATGATCGCCACCTTCGATTTCGTGGAGGGTGGTCGTAGAACCTAATTTCTTTAGCAAGGGTTTAAGAAGGATCAGGTCGGCCAGTTTATCACGGGTACCTTGAAGAAAAAGCGTGGGTACGGCTACGTCATGCAGGTGCGCCCCGCGTTCGGAGCCAGGCTTGCCGGGGGCATGCAGTGGAAACCCCAGGAACACCAGACCTTTCACAGCTACTAAAGGTTTACGAGCTGCTGCCTGTGAGGTCATACGTCCACCATATGATTTGCCACCGGCCAACATAGGTAGACCTTCAGCCAGATCATTAGCCAGTTTAACCGCAGACCGAACCGTAGCCTGGGAAATAGCAGGTGCGTTGGGGCTGCGATGTCCTTTTTCCATATAAGGAAAGTTATACCGTAATGTGGCAATACCAACTTCTGCGAACTGCCGTGCCATAGCTTCCATGAAAGCGTGCTCCATTCCAGCGCCTGCACCATGGCCAAATACATAGAGACAAACGGCATTTTTCGGCTTTATTAAAAGTGCACTTACATTGCCACTGCTTTCCGTAGCTTGGAATTGAAGGTTTTGAGGTTGTACCATGATATAAATTTAATCGGCATTAGGATTAATCCAAAGATGACTAAACCAGCGCCACCTGCCTTCATCACTGGGTACCGTGACGGTATACAATGTTCTTCTGCGAGTTGAAATAGGTGATTTTGGTGTCAGAGTTAGTGTAACCGTACTGTCCTCATTCAGCGCCTGATTAATTCTACACGCTGATCCTTGAATAAAGCATTGCAGCTGCTCAACTCGTAACCCTACTAAGGCAAAGTTTAGCTTCAGGACAGGTGTATTTTCACCCTCAGGCAATACAAATGACTCTGGTGTTTTGCTATTTACTCGTAATGCTTTGGTCTCAGCTTTCATTGAAAACCGGTCTAAAGCAGCATAGCTCTCCGACATGGGAAACCGAGGGCATTGCATGAGATCTGTTCCATTGTAAATAACACCTGAATTTTGCTCTGCCGCGGCTTTAAATCCCAAACTTTTAATGATCGCTTTCATTTTAAGATCCAGTTCTCCATAAGGGTAGGCAAATGTTTCAGGCGCCTGGCCAATGTTGTCCTCGATCAGTTCTTGCGTTTGTTTGACATCTGCTTCAAACGCCTCGTATCTTTCCGTTTCCGGATGGTTTAAAAAGTAGGCGTGCGAATGGGTATGATTGCCTATTTCTATCCCCTGATCGTGTGCCTCTTTAATTTCTTTCCATCCCATATAATCTCCAATACCTACTGTTTCAGTATTAATGAAAAGCGTAGCTGGGAAGTCATATTTTTTCAATAATGGAATAGCATTTTTATAAAAGCTTTGGAAACCATCGTCAATGCTGATAACAGCTACTTTCGTTAACGTTTGATTTGATCTTAGATAATCGATAGCCGCTGAAAATGTGAGCGCCGTAAAGTCATTCGTTTTTAAATACCTGAGGTGAGCTTCAAAATCAGCTAATGAAATATTAGTAGAAGGATAACGACTATCGCCAAATCGATGGTAAATGAAACAAACCACTTCCTTTCTACTGTCTATAGTGGTAGGTCCACTAGCTTCAGCATGGTTTTCAACCTTAGTGGTACACCCCAGCAGAAGTATAAAAACAGCTAGCAATACCGGTTTTTCCATAATAAAATTTTTTCCCAGGGGAAAACTCTTATTTAAGAACGACATCGTATACCGAAGTACCCGATTAGGGAAACTAATCCCTTTAAACTACGAATAGACAGTGAAAACTCAACTGAATACCTGACGAATGACAGCTTTTATATCTTATGGGCATTCTACATTTAACCACGATGACTTAGCTCATTATTTTATTCATGTATCACCATACCTCTATTAACTATGCAAGTCTTTGACGAGAAACACATAAAAAATATTGTACTGTTAAGTAGTCCCAAATCGGGTAAAACCACATTGGCCGAAACTATGCTATTTTAAGCCGCGTTGATCAACTGGATCATCCCAAGTCTGATTTTGAAGCCACCGTGGAGTCAGTTAAGGACCAATTTGGTTTGGCAGTTACCGTATGCAGTACTCGGTCAATGAAGGAGAGGGTTTTAACGGCTTCATCGATTTACTCAAAATGAAGTACTACAAGTTTGGACCGGAAGGTGGGAAGCCGTAAAAGCTCCCAATTCCTGAAATTGAAATGGAAAAAGCCAATCAATTGCACAATGAGCTGGTAGAAAAGGTCGCCGAAAATGACGAAGGGCTGATGGAGATGTATTTTGAGAAAGGCACATTAAATGAGAATGAAATGCGGCAGGGTTTGAAAATTGGTATGCGTAATCACGTGGTGTTCCCCATCTTTTGTGTGTCTGCTAAAAATGACATGTGCAGCGGCCGTATGATGGGTTTTATTGATAACGTGGCCCCGTCATCCGTAGATATCCAACCTGAACGCTTAGAAGATGGTAAAGAATTATTCCATTTCCTTGACGGCCCCGAAGTGCTTTTTGTCTACAAAACAGCTATCGAGCCAAACTTAGATAAGATGTCGTTTTTTAAAGTGATATCAGGGCAGGTGAACGCCGGCGATGAATTAATTAATCACCAAACGGGTGAAACGGAGCGTATCAACCAACTTTTTATTGTAGACGGCCATAAGCGAAACCCCATCAATAAGCTCGTGGTAGGAGATTTGGGCATGACACTCAAGCTAAAGTCCACGGAAACCAATCATACCTTATGTGGCAAAAACATTAATGTATGTGTACAGCCCATTGAATTTCACGAGCCTAAGATGCAGATGGCCATTATAGCTAATAACAACTCGGATGATGAAAAACTTGGTGAGGTATTGCAGAAAATCCATCAGTAGGACCCTACGGTAGCTTATGAGTTTTCGCCGGAACTGAAGCAGCTACTCATTTCCATGCAAGGCGAACTACATTTAGCTATGGTCAAATGGATGATCGATAACATTTACCACTTACAGGTGGAGTTTGTAAAGCCAAAGATTCCCTATCGTGAAACCATACAGCAGACCATGGATACATTATATCGTCATAAAAAGCAGTCCGGTGGCACCGGGCAGTTTGGTGAGGTGAATATGAAGGTAGAACCTTACTATGAAGGCATGCCCGAACTTACAGGTGTCTGTATCCGAAATAAAGGGGAAATTAACTTGCCCTGGGGCGGTAAGCTTGTTTTCTATAATTGCATTGTTGGTGGAGTTATTGACGCCAGATTTTTGCCGTCCATATTAAAGGTTGTAATGGAAAAAATGAAAGAAGGCCCACTTACCGGCTCTTATGTGCGAGACGTACGGGTTATTGTCTATGACGGTAAGATGCATGCTTTAGACTCTAACGACATTGCCTTTAAAATTGCTGGTATGCGAGCGTTTAAGCAAGCCTTTATTCAAGCGGATCCAAAAATTCTAGAGCCCGTCGGTGAAATAGATATTTGGGGCCTGAAGAACTTACGGGCGATGTGATGACTGATCTGCAAACTCGAAGATCGACAATCATCGGTATTGAAACACAAGGACAATATCAGTTGATCAAAGCGAAAACCCCTTTGGCTGAGCTCGACCGATATACCACGTCACTACGCTCATTGACTTAGGGTAGGGCAAGTTTCAAAAAGAGGTTTGCAGAGTACGCTCCTGTACCGGCCAATATTCAGGAGCAATTGATCAAAGAGCATAGCCAAATGCAAAATTGATTTTCATGACATCAATGTAAGGAGGCCAGTATGCTACGGCTATACAGACAATATCGAAACTAAAGGATCGATTAATGCGCTTGATTAGCTCATTTCACCACCTTTTTGCTTAGGTACAGCCCTCGGTAGCATTCTTATTAAAGCAGAAGATTGGTAGAATTGAGCTATACAAACAAAGCCGGGTAGGGGTATAAACAAGTTGATTCCCGATAAATTTTGTCGTTTATTGCCGTCTTATGTCTGAAAGTAGAATAAACGAGCTATTCAGTCGGTTAGCTGAATTGATGGACCAACAAAATAGTATTTCTCAGGAGTTGATACAACTACGTGGTGAAATTAAAGCGCTGAAGGATTCACCGCAGGAACAGGAAGCAGAACCTCAAAATCCTGAACCTGAAGTAAGACCCGTAGCGGCATTCAAGGCCATGGCTAAGGCTAGTGAAGCCGCAAGTGTTCGTCCAAAACAAAAGCCATCAGTCCTGGCTAAGAACTGGGAGAAGTTTATTGGTGAAAACCTCATCAATAAAATTGGTATCGCCATAATCGTGTTAGGTGTAGGTATCGGAGCGAAGTACGCCATAGATAATGACCTCATCAACCCACTTACCAGGATTATATTAGGATATCTTTCAGGTCTGGTCTTAGTAGCGTTTGCCATCAAACTCAAAGATAAATATGAAAATTTCAGTGCGGTACTTTTAAGTGGGGCTATTGCCATCCTCTACTTTATCTCCTATGCGGCTTACGATTTCTATGGCCTAATTCCCCAGCCACTGGCGTTTGCCTTGATGCTAGTGTTTACCGTGTTTGCGGTATTATCAGCCTTAAAATATAATATTCATGTCATTGCACATATAGGGTTAGTAGGCGCTTACGCGGTTCCGTTCCTGTTAAGCACTGGCAGTGGTAATATTATTGTCCTTTTGAGCTATATGACCATTATAAATAGTGGTATTTTATTTATAGCCTTTAAAAAAGACTGGGAAAAACTTTATTATGCCGCTTTCTCACTCACGTGGTTGATTCTTTTGATTTGGACGACTCGCGATTATCGGGCTGAGGAGTTTTTAGCAGTCGGCCTCATATTCAGCGCTATTTTCTTTCTTATTTTCTATACTATCTTACTGGCGTATAAGGTAGTTAAGAGCCAGAAGTTTAAAATTAATGACATTATTCTGTTACTGCTTAACTCTTTTATCTTCTTCTCATTCGGTTATTACTTCCTGGAGAGCCATGCCATCGGAAGTCAGTTACTTGGCGTTTTTGCTTTGGCCAATGCCGCCATACACTTCGTTGTAGGGTTTATGCTTTATAAAAGAGAACTAGCCGATAAGAACCTGTTTTATTTTGTAGCAGGACTGGTTATCGTATTTGTTACTATTACCATACCCGTTCAGCTAGACGGTAGCTGGGTGACCCTCCTCTGGGCTGGCGAGGCAGCGCTGCTTTTCTGGATCGGTCGCACTAAGGATGAGCCGGTTTATGAAAAACTATCTTATGTCCTCATGATCATTGGCTTTTTTAGCTTACTGCAAGACTGGGAAGAAAATACCATTCATACCTATATTGAATCTGATCAGGTTTTAATGACGCCTTTCTTAAACATTGGGTTCTTGTCTTCTCTACTTGTAACTCTTACTTTCGGATTCATTAATTACATAAATCTAAAAAAGGACTTCGGCTCAGCTTTAAAAGAAGGTCATCTGTTGGGAAAAATAGCCGTTTATGCGCTGCCAACTCTATTCTTGATAACTCTATTTAATACTTTTCGTCTTGAACTGGCTAATTATTGGGCCCTTCGTTTTTTGGAATCTACAATACCGGATCTAAATGGTGAACAGCGGAACTACGATTTACTCACTATGGGTAACATCTGGAATATTTGTTATACCCTATTGTTCTTCTCGTTGCTGCTTTTCTACAATGTCAAAAATATCAAGCATCCTGTTTTAGCTGCGGCAGGCTTAATTATAGGTGGGCTCGCAGTCCTCAGCTATTTGACTTCAGGTTTGTATATGCTCAGCGAACTAAGAGAGAGCTACCTAAGCCAAAACCTGTCTCAGTTTTATAACCGGGGTTGGTTTCATCTGGGTATTAGGTATGTTTCCCTTATTTTTCCAGCCATGCTGCTAATAGCTGGTTACCGGCAGATAAAGCAAGGTTTAGTTAAGATAAATCTTGAAACGCCCTTTGAGTTGCTTGTTGCCGTTACTGTTCTGTGGGTGTTAAGTAGTGAACTGCTCAACTTGATGGATCTGTATGGTAAGGCAAATTCTTATCGTTTAAGTCTGAGTATTTTTTGGGGTGTCTATTCCATAGCTTTAATAGCTCTGGGGATTTGGAAAAAACGAAAACACCTTCGGATTGCGGCTATATCATTGTTTGGATTAACACTGCTTAAATTGTTTTTCTTTGACATTGCCGACCTTAATACCATTTCCAAGACTATTGTTTTTGTGTGCTTGGGTGTCTTCCTCTTGATCATCTCATTTCTATATAATAAATACAAACATTTGATTTTTGAAGAGAATGAGAAATAGAATCCTTGTTATAATCTGCTTACTGTTGGTTACTATCGGCGGCGCTAAGGCTCAGTTTGGGGATTATAGCTACAAAAGGTCAATTAACGGTATTACAGACCAATGGCATAGTTTGGATCTTCCTGATAACATCTATGAAAAAGTATCTCCAAAGTTGGTTGATATCCGGATCATCGAAGTTAATGGTGTTGATACACTTGAAGTACCCTACATAGTAAAAAAGGCGAACAGAAGACGTGAAGAAGTTAATTTTGATGTAATCAATCAAACCACGAGTGTTGATGGATTTTATTATACGTTTAAGGTCGATCCAAATGCATCTATTGATAAGATAAGTATTGACCTGGGCCAGGAAAACTTTGATTTCAAAGTAGCTTTAGAAGGCAGCCAGGATCAAAAGGAGTGGTTTACTATTTTAGAAGACTATCGCATCGTCTCCATCAAAAACAGTCTGACTGATTACCAATTTACAACTCTAAAGTTTTTAAAGTCCCAGTTTGGCTATTATCGCTTATTCATCCCTGCCAAAGAAAACCCTGACTTTAGAAGCGCCGGTTTGAGCAGGACCCTGGTGCAGCAAGAGAAGTATCGTGACTATGTACCGGTAAATATGAGCGTGACTAATGACCGTAAAACCAAGGAAACGGTGATCACGGCTAATTTTGAATTACCCGTACCTATGTCAACCATAGCTGTTGAAGTGGCTGATTCTTTGGATTATTATCGGAGCGTTACTATTCAGTTTTTAAAAGACAGTTTTAATACGGAAAAAGGATGGCAGCATAAGTATCAAACGCTCTACAGAGGTACATTGAGTTCTTTAGAAAATAATGCGTTCCACTTTCCACCCACAGTCGCCGATCAGCTAAAAATAATTATTGATAACAACGATAATCGACCTCTAACCCTTCCGGGCGTGAAGGCGGTAGGTAAAGTTTCCGTACTGATTGCGCGATTTGCGTCGCCAGGGAATTACTATCTTTTATATGGGAATAAAAATGTGAGAAAGCCGGACTATGACATTAAGAATTTTAAATCCAGTATTCCGGGTGACCTGAAATCGGTAGAACTCGGCGCTGAGCAAATTATCTCCCAATCGCAGCCCGGTACTCAACCATTGTTTGAAAGCCAATGGTGGTTTTGGCTGGTTATAGTTGCTGTAATGTTGGTTTTGGTATTGTTCTCTTTAAGGATGGTAAAGGGCAAGTAAGCTCAAGTGTATTTCATTTAGGCTACAAGGCACGCCTGACCAAGTATATCCAGAGTACGGCGACATACGTCTTAGCAGTTTTTCCGATCAGCAACTTAGCCGCTTCTAAAAAAAGTACCTCTTATCAATAATATAGCCATCATATTGAGTGAGGTTATTTTGGCGTATTATTGTTTTAAGCTGATTTATGTATGCCTTTCCTCTTTCGGAATAATATTTTAAGTGGGGCAGGAGTTCATTAACATTTTGAGATTGCACTCGTGCTTTTCTAAACTGCCGGTAAGGTCTGGCACGGCCGATGGTAATGAAATAATCTGTAATGGACTGAGATATGTCGTCATAGCTACGTAAGTAGACATCGGCTTCACCAGCTGCTATCCTGGGTTCATCAGACCTATAGGCCCATACTCCAAAAAGATTACGCCCCTCTTTAAAAAACCGTGAAGAACCCCACCCACTTTCAACCGCCGCCTGTGCCAGTATAATGCTGTTAGGGTGGGTGATCATCCGGTTGAGCAAATCATCAACACCCCCTGCTTTGTACAATTGTTTGCGGTCTTTGTAGAAGGAAGAATCTGCGGCCGACCAGGATTCTTTTTTAGAAAGCCTTCTAATTTGTTTCCGTTCTTCAGCGATTGTATGCTTAGCTATAAGCACTGCCGGTAATACAATAGCAATAAATTTCTGCTTTACTTCTTTGACGGATAGATGGCTTAATTCAGTGATATTACGATACAATATAGGTCTGACCATTGAGTCTTGAAGTGGTATAATTTGATCAGAATTTTGAAGAATGATCAGCTCTGGCTTAAGAATAACCTGTTTTTTATGGCAAGCGAACACTGTTAAAGGCAAAAACAGAATCTGCAAAATACTACGCTGGATCTTCATACCAAGTTAAAGCTTAACATTTTTTGATGGATTGGCAAAACATGAATTGGCATATGGATGAGTCGAATATACAATGGTAAAGCTAATTATTAGTTGTGAATGCCATCGTTGAGATAAGCCAGATTGAAGCCACATTAGACAATGGCAAGATGTATGATCAGGTGTGATACTGTTTATTAATGGCATGTGATGCCATTAGAGTTAACATTAAAAACAAGGTTTTCTCGACCTACCTTCCGAACTTGTTTGGAGAAATCAGCCCGCCAACTCATGTCGTCATTCGATCATATAATTGTAGGTAGCGGCCAGGCTACTGGTATGCTGCTTGGACGACTTACTGTTTCTGAGCTAATGCCTTGCGTATTGGATGAGCTGGAGCAGGTCTGAGTTACCCTGTGAGATAAGAAAGAAATCAATATAAATGTCATTCTGCTAATCCGAGAATCTCATTATTAACGAGATTCTTGGTCTTCAACTTACCATTGCAGGTGTAGCCATTCTCAAGAATCCATCCCGTACTCCGTTTTTGGCTTCCAAATTTTTATTTCCAAGGGGTGGTATAATTCATTCGTTATCGGTTTCATACAAAAGCATGCTCGTGTCTAGGGCTGGCGAGTATCAATGCTATGTGGAATCAAAATTTTTGAAATGAACAAAATTAAATTGTTATGTCTTTTGGCTGTTGTAATGTTTTTTGTCCAGGCTTGTGATGATGATCCGGAAATTGCGTTGAGTGAAGCAGCGGACGAGCTGGAAGAAGTATCCGGGCTTTCGCTGTACTCAGAAACCGGTATTGTTCATTCCTGGACCAATCAATTTCTCGAACTTGAACAATACGCAAGTGGAAGGCCTAATGGTGCTGCTCGCGCTATTGCTTATATTTATCTGGCCGCTTATGAAACGGCCGTTCCACAGATGCTCAACCTGGTTTCTCAGGATGATAGACTAAGAGGATTGCGGATTCGCGGAAACCGGGCTGATGAGATCAATACGGAAGTGGCGTTGAATGCCTGCTTTGAAACCGTCTTGAGTCACTTTCTACTTAATCTCTCTGAAGACCAGGTAAATCAAATTGAAACGTTTGCCAGTCAAATAGAAGAAGAACTGTCGATAGATCTGGATGAAGAACTTGTAGAGAATTCTAGAGTTTGGGGTGAATATGTAGCGGATCAGGTCATTCGCTACAGCCAGTCTGATGATAAGGCCGAAACTCAAATTTTAGATCCTCAACCGCTATCATATGAACCGCCGGTAGGTGATGGTTTCTGGACATATTCCGCAGATCCGGAGCGGGCGTTGTTTCCCTATTGGGAATCGGTACGCACCTTTGTGATCTCTCCGGATGAAACCACCGCAGTTGATCCTATCGCTTACAGTGAAGACCCTGAAAGCGACTATTATGCTCAAATGGTGGAAATCTATGAAGCCAACAATGCGGCTAGGGAAGAAGATGGAGAACAATTGTGGATCGCAGAGTTCTGGAGCGACGATGTAGAAGGTTTGATGATTAGCCCTCCGGCAAGGCAGGTTTCCATAGCTAACCAGTTAGTGGAACAATACGAATTGGGATTGGATGAAACCCTGTCACTTTATGTAAAACTTGGATTTGCACTAAATGATGCCGCCGTATCTGCTTGGAAATATAAGTATGAGTATATGGTCATGCGACCGAATGTATTTATTCACGAGTTTATGGACCCTGATTTCCAGACGAACCTGTATCGTTTAATTTATTGGCCCAATCCCAGTTTCCCGGGTTACCCCTCGGGTCATTCTACCTTTGCCTCGGCTGCGGGTGGAATATTTATCGATTTTTTTGGAAACGCCACTAATTTCACTGACCGCACTCATGAAGACCGTGAGGAGTTCAGAGGAACGCCAAGGCCCTTCTCCAGTTTTGAGGAATTGGCAGAGGAAAATGCCTTTTCCAGGATACCTCTGGGGGTACACATGCGTATGGATTGTGCGGAAGGGTTAAGATTGGGTTATGAGATCGCCGATGCCGTTAACAGTCTTGATCTGAGTTCACCGGATGGTATTTGAATAATACTGCTAGGTTTTTGCACTTGATGCGGACCTCAGCCTTAGCATCTGGAAATTTTCCGATGAACAGCTTAGTCTTCAGCGTTACTAAAATCAGAATTTCGCTTATCAAGTTCAGGATCCCGGCTCAAGGCCGGGAGCGTTATAAGTTCGTAGCGTCATTGCTAACCGCCAGCTGGCGGTGTGACAATCTCCACATTCCATTCGCATTTCTAATTATATCACCAATTCTTAACATCATCTTCAAATAAATCTTTCCATTCCGAATTCATCGCTTCAATAAGCCCAATCTTCTTATTTCTTGAACCGGCTTTTATTTGCTTCTCTCTATTAATTGCTTCTTCAATCGAATGAAATAACTCATAATAAACCAGTTTTGAGCAGTTATACCGTGCTGTGAAACTCTTTGGATAAGCTTTTTCTATGTGTTGAATTGTTCTTGCAACGAGGTCTTCACAAACACCTGTATATAAGGTTGTATTATTAAGTATTGGTAATAATATAAACCGCTACCCTTTGGTCATGGTCAAAGTTATAAATAAGATTACGTCATTGCGAGGGAGGTACGACCGCGGCAATCCCCTAGTTCCGGAGACGAACCGAATTCGAGCCCGAGCGGAATTGGAAGATTGCCGCGCTTCATTACATTTTGCTCGCAATGACGATAAACTTATGGAGCTTGCTGCTCTTCTTATAAGTTGCTGGCAATAACGAAAATTAATTCGTCACCCTACTCTCAATCTCCTCAATTAACTTATCTACCGAAATCTGCTCGCCGTACAGCACTTCAGCGCGCAGCGCTTTAAGGCCAGTAACCCCTTGCAGGTCTTCTAATTCCAGGTCTTCAAACTGCTTTTTTATATGACCTCGTGCCGCCAGGAAGTGCAGATACTCGCGGTACTCCTTCGCGTCTTGTTCCTGAGAATAAACGATTACGATGGAACCAGGCTTGGTTATACGCTCATTCGTGCCCTTGATATGCGCCTTGTCCACCCGCTTTTTGATGATCTCATAACGTGCATTATAAGCCCCTTCTACATCAAAGCGCTTTTCATCCATGCGGAAATGAACAGATAGGGAAGTGTTATATACCAGGATCAAAGAGGCTATTTCTATTGATGTGTGCAGCTCGCTTTGCATTCTGTGAAACTCATTTTCCATCTCACACATCACTACCAATTGCCAGATACGGAGATTTCTTAAATAAACCGTATCGAATTTCTCATCTTTCGTAATCGACTCACCAATGTATATGTTGTATTCCACACCATCCGTTTTGTAGCGTTCGAAGTAATGCGGAAACATACGTTGCGCATCCACTTGCCTTTGATCGAGGTAAGAAGCCAATCGCTGGTTGATCTGGTTTACGCTGGTATCGTATTTCTTGCGCTCTTCATATACCGTATGTAGGTTCGGATCCAGCATGGCGTTGTATTGGTCGACTAGTTTCCTTAGCTCCGGATCGATTTCCTTCAGGTGGTCGAATACCGGGTAAACATCTTGTTTAAGGAATCGTAATATTTTATGTTCGCTACCTGCCGATAATTCTTTCTTCAGGTGAGATTTATAATTTTCAAGACGGAAAATCAGCTCTTCATATACTGGCATTTGCGTCTTGCCGTAAGCGTATTTCAATACTTTTTCAATCCCATTGATCTGCTTTACCAAATCACGGCTTACCGCTTTATTCCGTTTGACAGACGACCCCTTGATGTCCATCTGGCCATATAAGGGGTATAGGTTATTGAAAATAATATCTTTAAATACCGGTTGCTCATTTTTGAGCTGCTTATGCATGAATTTTTCCGCCTCCTGCTCGAAACGCCATTTAACAGAATTGTGTATGGTAGTACACTCCTGCTGGATAATCGCCTCAATTCGGTTCTGGGCCTCTTCAAGATAGCGCTTCTGAGCCATGGCAATGATCGGAACTATCGCATCCATCTTTTCAAGGGTGCCATAGTTTAAATCATACCGGTTCTTTGAACCCAACTCCATAAAACCCAGCAACTCGTTCTCGTGAATCAGCGGGATAATGATATAACTCTGGAGTTTTAAATTCATCAACTTGCTGGACATACCGCTGTTAGACTGCTTGTGGAAAGCATCGACATCTGCAATAACCAAAGGCTCTTTCTTATGAAGCAGTTGCCCTGTTACATAGTCGCATACATCTGTGCTGCAGTTTAGCGACTCGTTGTTGTCCAGCAACAAACCCCGGACCTCTTCTTTATTCAGCGGCATGAGTTGATTGTCCTCTACGGTAAGCACGCCAATATTCAAATTGGCATTATTCAGCAGGCGTCTGATGCCATTCTGAATGTTCTCAAAAGCGTCGCTTGATTTTAAGAGCAGGTTCGAAGTTATGTCTCCCACAGATTGATCCAGCGTAACATCTACAAGATTCATGACATTTATTCCACGCATGATCCAGCTGTTAGGTGGGAATTTCTTCTTCCATAGCTTAATGTCCCCAAAGTTGTCGATAAGCTCTTCAAAGTCTTCATAGGTTATGTCTACCGCTTTGTCCGTAGGTATAAATTCGGACATGTCCGCGTTGATGAGAATTTTATACGTTCGCAGTAATCCCTGATCTTTATTCAGGATCTCCTGGGTCCAAGATCCGCCCGTGGGAACAGGAAAACCATAATAACTTCCCAGAATAAAATAGCAGCAGTAAAGGTAAAAAGTATCTTCGTCGACATTCTTCATGTCTAGGTTATACTCTTCACCGGAAGCCTTTACAATATTATCAAATCGAGTGGAAGTGAGGATAGGCTTAAAATAAAAGGGCGGGGTGATGGCTTTGATCTCATTGGTAGTGAGCGCATCAGGAAATAACATGCGCGCTATTTTCCGAATAGGACCCATTAACTTGTCTAGCTGATTCAGGTCGGCGATACCGTCTTTCAACTCAGGATGTTTTTCCACTTCCTTTAGTAATTGTTGGCCATATACCGCGGTATCTTTGTCTTTGTCCTTGGCCATTTGCTCTAATGTTTCTACCACTTTAAAGAAACTTATCTGCATTACAGCCGGGAACTCTACTTCTTTTCCGTTGTAAATCATGTCGTATTTATTTTGATGCTATGCTTAAGACAAATAAGTATACGGAAAAAGGACATATAAAGACAATTTTTTTAGAATAAAGAAACAAAGTCCACGGACTTGATCCGGGGCCCGATCTAAGAAGGCCAATTCTGAGTTTGGGACCCGAATCAAACAATTAAATTTTCCATAACTTGTTACATCGTCGTTAATAACTATTCTTACATAAAAAACAGCAACCAAGTTCCAGGCCCTCCCTATTAAACGTCATCCCAGGAATCTGTGCAGCTGATATCCGAGATCCCCTAGAACTGAAAGCAGAGTTAAATTAAGAGGCCAGATCCCCGCGCCTGAAACGAGCCCGAAATAACAATCAAGTCCCCATTTTACGTTGTATGTGATAGTGCGGTAGATGATTAGTAGCTAGGTGGTCATTTGGGTTTGTTGTTGGTAGTATGGGGTCAAGCCCGGGAACAAGATTGTAATTTTTATCGTCATTGCTAGGCTTCTGGCCAAATCCTGGTTTTTATCGAAAGGGTTTTGAAGCCGATGCAATCTCCATGAATTGGAAACGCGAATGAAATTGGGAGATTGCCGCGCTCCGTTGCACTTCGCTCGCAATGACGATATCAAAACAATTTCTCTCCAAATAAACTAGACTTCTTTAGGAAGGAATTGGCAGATCAAAAATACCCTAGGTAGGGTATTGATATTGATGTTCTAACCATTGAAATTTAAACCAGCGCCAAATGAAGAGCTCAACTCGGAAGGGTAGGTTTTTATGGTTCGATGTTAAAATGCAGCTATGATTAAATATGATAAATTATAACAAAACAGAACATGGGAAAAGCAAGTAGAAAAGCAAGGCGTCAGGCAAGAAGAGCAAGAAGAAAAGAAAGACGGGCGCTGCTAAATACATTAATTAGTGAACTGCAAAATAAGGATATTTCTTTTGAGGTTTCTGACGAGGAAGGCGCAAATCCTCCATTTATTCAGATATTCCAGGAGGTATGGCCAATCCTCGATCCTGCTTTGAAATTCCTGATCTCATTAAGAATAACCAAAGAAAGAATTGATATCACGCTTGAAGACATTCATAAAGCCGGAGAGCTGCTGGCCAAGGGCGGCACCGAGCATGAAAATGAGTTCCGCGAAAAATTCCGCAGCGCCTGGGATGATATTGAGCCAAAATTGGAGTTGGTTCAACTGATCACACCTAAGAAGGTAGATAAAGTACTGGATGATATCGCTGAGATCGGGGATTGGATAGCGGGGGAGTAAAAACTAGGAGGACATCTGGGTTCGTCTTGGTGATTAAGGAATTTCCTGATATTTACGGGGATCCCAGATTTTCTTCACTCTATCGAAAATTCCGGGATGATGATCTGTGTTACACAAACTTCTCCAGAAATTGGACGTTTCAATATTCTATAAAGCAACGCCTGTAATCAAATACACCCGGTTTTGAATATTATCGCTTACCGGATGAAATCACTCATGTCGGGGGGTTTGTTGTGCTGTATCTGGAATGACCGTGGTTTAATTTTGGCTTTTTCAACTCTCCCCTAGTCCAAACTTGGTTTGAACTTTCCCCTCTGTAAGCTTAGACAGGGGACGTTGCGCCGTAAGGTTGAACAGGGGTGAGTTGATACTTCCGTTCTACAATGCGAATTCGAGTGTTTTCTGAAATTTATGTCCATTCCGATCAGGTTCTGGGGGATTACCTACCTATCGGAAAGTACGTGCAGGCAGGCTCGCAATAGCGAGGGGTTTGAAAAGCTAGCCCTTTATATCGAGTCCCTGGCTTGTCCTCGGCAAGGCACGACCAAGTTAGGCGCCGTGTAGGTTATTTTGGGCTCCGCATGCTGCTTAAGGCCTCGTTATACACCAAAAATACCCTAGGTAGGGTATTGTAAGCCACAATCATAACCAATATATTTTTGCTTTTGATTTCACTCAATCAGGTTTAACAAACAGAAACCATTGCACTATGACTAAGTCCACGTATGACTTTTCTTCTTTTTCTGAAAAAGAGTTAGTAGAGATGTCAAGAGATATTTTAAATATCTCCTTCAAATTTAATTTAAACCTTGCAATTGAGGGAAACGGCAGCTATTATCCAGATTTATGGCAGCAAGGTAAAGAATCAATCGAAGTTGCAGCTCAAATATTCGGACCACAGGGAATAGAATTTCCTTTCAATGACAAATACATATTGGATAGAACACTCCCTTATCTAAAAGACCTTAAACCCAAGAGGTTTTTTATATTACTATTTACGGTATACGATAATGAGTCTAGTGATTTTCAGTTTCGCAATTCTTTATCGCAGCACACCATAGAATTTAAAATATTTGATTTAACATGGATTCAAAAACAGTTGGATGACCAGCCTGAAATTGCGGAAAAGTGGTTTAAAAAAAGTACGGAAATAGAGCTCACTTCTTTTGCTTCTTTTGACCAGTGGCAAGTGAACCCTTCTTCGGGAAAAAGTCGATCTTTCTTTGCAGCAGGCCACCATTATAATGGGACAGACAATCAATTACCGAGATTTGTAAAAGACGGGATTTGGGAAAATGGGCATGATGATAAATTTAAGAAGGCGGTCAAATCCGTTGAAGTAGGAGATATCCTTTTTGCCAAATCATCATGGGCTAAATCGGGGCAAGGATTCTTAACCATCAATGGTGTTGGTGTAGTCACTAAGAATTTTGACGATGGGCATCAGCTCGGTGTAAAGTGGCATGTGTTTGAAAACCGGATAGACTTAACGGTTGGGGCTCATTATAGAAATGCTCTTAATAAGATACAGCCTGATTATATCTCTCCTATATTGGATAGTATCCTGGATAGGCAACCTGATTTGCCAGATATAATTCAAAACTTATCAAACAAAGGAACTGATCACAATGAAATAGCGAGCTTAATCCAATCCAACATTGACTCAGGGGCCGACTTCTGGTGGATCAATGCAGGTGAAAAGTGGACAATTGATAGCTTGCAAGTAGGTGAAAAAAATAGCTACAGACCTCCAAGTAATTCAAAATCGAGTTCAACTTATATAAGTGGAGTTAGTCCCGGTGATTTACTTATTGGCTTTCAGGCCGTACTATATAATGGTGTCGTTGGATTATTACGAATCACCACCATAGATGAAGATGGACGATATCATTTTGAGCTTTTATATAAATTTCAGCAAAGAACAACTCTAGATAAATTAAAAAGCTTACCACTTTTCAGCCAGTCGTCTTTGAGTAAAAGTCTACAAGGGAGCTTGCATACGCTAACTCCTGAACTTTTTGAAGAAATCCTCAACACTACCGAGCTTAGCTTGCCGGACGGATTAACTTCGAAAAAACTTAATCAATCCAAAATTGCCAGCCTATCGCATGATGCGATCGATGGTGAAGACTATTTAGGAATAGAAAAAGACGTAACGTCCTTCGCTAAGGTGATTGCCTCCAACAGTTTTACGCCACCTCTTGCTATTGCGTTATTTGGGCAATGGGGTACAGGAAAGAGTTTTTTCATGAAGAAGTTAATGAAACGAATTGACATGTTAGCTACCTCAGGAAATGACTTCTATAGAGCCGGAATTGCCCAGATCCATTTCAACGCATGGTCTTATCTGGACACCAACTTGTTTGCCAGCATAGTTGCTGAGGTTTTTGAAAAGTTGGATGAATATATTTCAGGAAACAAAAAGTCTGAGGTTCGAATAAAAAATATAGAAAATGAACTTACGGATAAGCTTAGTATAGCAGGAAAGCAGAGAGAACTGCTCCGGGAGAAAAAGGAAACGCAAATCAAAAATATCCGAGGGTTGCGCAAAAAGATCCTTGTGATTAAGAAAGAGTCTAAGGATAAAATTGAAGAGATAAAATCAAAAAACTCCAAAATGATTTTTGATGAAGTCGATAAAGATTTGAATATGAAGACTAAATTGAAAGATGCTGTTAGCCAACTCTCAATTAAGTCTGATGAACTTGGTGAAATTAACCCAGATAGCCTTCTTTCAGAGTTGAAATCCGGTCAAAATTTTATTCGTGAATCCTTAAAACTAGCAAGAAATGATAATTGGGGAATATTAGTTCTCATTTTATTGGGCATTGTTTCTGTTGGACTTAGTTTTATCCCTGCCATTTCCTCTTTAGACATAACCATTCCTCAGGTAATCACGATTATTGTAGCTCCAATTCCGATCCTTTGGAAATCTATAAAAGGCGCTATTGGTCTTTTGACTCCTGTGATTACCAAGGTCAATTCCATTCGGGATCAACGGGAAAAGAGACTGAAAGAAATCGAATCTAAGTATGAGCAAGAAGTAGAAGCCGCCAAACTTGAGATTGAGATAAAGAACCAAGAAATTCTAAGCTTTCAGGAAGAGATTCATTCACTCGAATCTGACTACAGCAAGATCAATTATTTGTTAAAGCATAATCTAAAGCAACAAGCAGTATATTCTTTTATCAATGAAAGAAATAAGAGCGAAGAATACCAAAAGTATCTTGGTGTGGTTTCCACTATCCGAAAGGATTTTGAAATCCTAAGCGACCTTTTCGATCAGTCGAAAGATGATGGTAGAGAATTTCGTGATAATTTTGAACGACCGCTGGAACGCATTGTACTTTACATTGATGATCTGGATCGCTGCAAGGAGGATCAGGTTATTCAGGTGCTGGAGGCGGTGAATTTGCTGATGGCTTTTCCGCTTTTTATTGTGGTAGTAGGAGTGGATCCAAGATGGGTTAAAAATGCCCTTATCAAAGAGTATCATATGCAATTCGCAGGAGTTAAGAATAAGATGACAACGGGTATTGAACCAATAGAAGCCTCTAACTATCTGGAGAAGATTTTTCAGGTTCCGTTTCATTTGGAAGAAGCTCAGGACGAAAGTGTTAAGGAAATGATCAAGAACCTTGGCACATCATCAACCATCGAAAATGTAACAACCGAAGTTGATGATAAGCCAAAGAAGCGGTCGGATGCTACTCCTAGATCAGAGACAACTAAACCAGAGGCAGTTCCCATAAAAGAAAAAGTAAGTAATATTCTAAAGAAAGTGCTTCCTAAGCAGGAATCAGAGTTATTATCCTTGTCCGATAGAGAGGTGGAGCTGTTACAGGAGATGTCTGGCATTATCGGTACTAATCCAAGAGCTATAAAACGGTTCGTAAACGTTTATCAGATAGTAAGGGCACACGAGGGACTTGGTACCACACCTGGCACAGATGAGGAGTATTTAGTATTGATGATTTTACTTGCACTGCCTATAGGTAATTACAAGTCACTTTATAAGCATACCATGAGGTTGTCCCCTGATGAGTTTCATACTTTTGGAGACTTTCTGAAGCATATCGATAAGTCTAATCAGGATGATCTGCAAGCAAAAAAACTTGAAGAATACATTGAAAGCACATCTAATAAAGGTTTGATCCTTGGACTAAGGCTGGATGTGTTGATTAAGCAAAATGAATTTATCAGACGTTTTACATTCTCGGAAATAGCCTAACTCTCACGAGGAGTATCCTCAAACGAACTTCTCCCTAAACTGCAAATTAAACATCCCATACAAGAGGCATAATGCCGTACCCACCATCAAATACACCCGGTTTTTGAAGATGATGGTGAGCCAGATGAACTCGCTCATGTCGCGGGGTTCGGAGAAGGGGTTGAGAAAGACGTTGTAAGGGCTGTATTGCAACGGCTCTACGAAAATGAAGAAGATAAAGCTTACGATCACCACCACGATGGCGGTGCCGTTGCCGTTTTTGATCATTGTGGAGATCATAAACGCTAGCGCCGAGATGAACGTGATCGGAAACAATACCTGGCCTAACATGGGTAGGATGTTGAAGCGGTATAAGGTCAGGTTAGCGATATGGCCCAATACATAAAGGATCACTGAAGCTACCGCCAGGGTCAGGACAAAACGTACTAACCATATTTTATAGCGGTAGTTGGGAATACCGAAGATGGTCTCCAGCATTTTGGAGTCGTCGTCGTTTTGTATGCCGTAGGCCATGGGGTAGAAGATGAGCAGCAGTCCGGGAAACAGCAGGAAGCCAAACACGGCTTCGTCGCTGAAGTCAGGGTCTTCTACAATGGCTATGAAGATGATAAACGCGAAGAACAGGAACGATGCCAGCACGAAGTACACGAACTTATTCGCGAAGATCACCTTGACGTTGTAGGTGATGAGACGGTAGAGGAGTAGGAGGTAGGT
>ERZ1740070.215-NODE-215-length-40783-cov-5.970831_pt1 | contig 40783 bp, 31 predicted proteins | sample MGYA00581734_ERZ1740070 | MGnify/ENA primary metagenome ERZ1740070 (study PRJEB43018, sample SAMN04849744) | marine metagenome | isolation source: floating plastic debris | place: Pacific Ocean | collected 2008-09-01 | study: EMG produced TPA metagenomics assembly... | reverse complement strand
CGGGATGCGCTCCCAGGTCCGACGCTGGCTTGGGCAGTCTGAGTCGGTATCTTCCTATGTGTTTGAACCCCAGCGTAAGGCGGCGATTGGCTACTTTAGTCTACGGCTCTCCCAGGATGCTAACCAGCCTAATCGTGCCAAGCTGACGGTGCATCCGGCCTATACCTGGCTGTATCCAGAGCTGATGACTCAGATGGCTCAGGTGCTGCAGGGCTCCTCTAACCAGACGCTGCAGCTAGCCTCCCTGGATTATCAGCCTGAGCGAGAAAGCTATTTCCGTGAAATTGAAGCGACTGAGGTAGAGCATACGGTGATGATGTCACGCTCGGTGTGGCACAAGGTTCGAGAGAGTAAAGCCGTCTCTATTGAAGGACTCCAGGATGTTTTGCAGGGGCTGCAGCCGTCTGGTAAAGCAATTCCTAGCCGATTCTTTTGGGATGCGGCTGATCCTGGGCTGCGCCGGTCCACACGGGATGACGCCTCTGGTGGCACAGCGAGATAGCTCCACCATGATTTCTGCGCTGGGGTTAGACATTGGGAGTAAACGCATTGGGGTGGCAGGCTGCGATCGCACCGGCCTCATTGCGACCGGACTAATGACTATCGACAACAGGTCCTTTGGCTACGTAACTGAGCAGCTAACTCAGCTAGTCCGCCAGCGAGAAGCGACGCTGCTAGTGGTTGGGCTGCCGTATACCATGGATGGTACCCTGGGTACCCAGGCGCGGCGAGTGCAAAAATTTACCAAACGACTGGCAAAAGCTTTGAGCTTGCCTGTTACCTACGTAGACGAGCGCCTCACGTCTGTTGAAGCAGTGCAGCAGCTGCAGGCCGAGCGTCGGCCAACGGCAAAAGATAAGGGTCTCATTGACCGGCGGGCGGCTGCTATTATTTTGCAGCAGTGGCTGGATCACTCTCGGGCCGATCGTAGCCTCTAGCCCTTAAACCAATTTCTCAAGGGGTTACCCCCGATGACACCCAACGAATGTCCAATCTAAATCACAACCCCAACCAGCCTCCTGACTTTCAGCAGGGACAGTCAATCGTTACCCTGGCCGATACGGATGGCCATACGCTGGCTTGCTACGTAGAAAAAGCAATTACCATTCATGACTCGGGCCAAGAATATCTGCTGCTGCTGCCGGTGGCGGCCCCTATCGAAATCTTTAGCTGGCAGGACGAAGACGATACCTTAGCCGATATTGAGGATGACGAAATAGACGCGCTTTTTCCTAGCGCCCGAGCGGTTCTAGCTGAGCTAGACTTGACCTTGCAGCGCAGTGCTTATACGCTTACAGCCGTAGGTGAGATCCCTGATGCCGATGACGAAAGTTGTTTTGCACTAGAGGTTGATGATGACGGGGCGACGGATAATTTTCAAATGCTGGCGCAGTTTTATCATCTTGAGCGGCGCTATGTAGCCTGTACTCCTTTGGAGCCCCTGTTATTCTTTGCCTATCGCACAGATAGTGATACGGTTGCGCTACTTTCCCCTGAAGAATTTCAGAGACTGCAGCCGGAGATCGAAGATCGGCTGTTTGAAGGATTAGATTAGCACGTTGTTCATATCTATGACAGGTACCCAAGAGAAATATCGCAGGGGCTAACTAGAATTATGAGTTGCTTAAAGCGAGTATTTTACGTTGGTATTTTTCCACTTGCCCTAGGTATCGCCGCTTGGCAGGGCTGGTCTTGGTGGAGCTGGGCGCAAAGCCCCGTGTCGCTCAGCGAAGAAGAGCAACCAGTACAAATTCAGATTCCGTCGGGGACCGCTGCTCAACAGATTGGTCAAGACTTAGAAGCCGCTGGGCTGATTCGCTCCACGACGGCTTGGAAAGTGTGGACCCGGCTACAAGAATTTAAGAAACGTGAAGGGGGTCTGCAGGCCGGCACCTATGAACTATCGTCCACCCAGTCTCTGCCAGAGATTGCCAATCAGATTTGGACTGGAGACGTGGTGCAAACGGGGTTTACCATTCCTGAAGGATGGAATCTCACCCAGATGGCTGAGTACTTGGAAGCTCAAGGACTCGTCAGCGCCGACGAATTTCTTAACTCCACTGAGGAAATTCCCTATGCTCAGTTTCCCTGGCTGCCCCAGGGACTGCCTCATTTAGAAGGGTTTCTCTATCCAGATACCTATCAGCTTCCCAGCGAGCAAATTACTGCTGAAGACATTATTGATACTATGCTGCTGCGATTTGAACAGGTGGCGCTACCGGTTTATCAGCAGACGGCCAGCCCTTACTCGTTAGCGGAATGGGTCAATTTGGCGAGTATCGTTGAAAAAGAGTCGGTGGTGGCTGAAGAGCGCGACACCATTGCTGGGGTCTTTGCCCGGCGGCTGCGCGAAGGCATTAGTTTAGGGTCCGACCCAACGGTGGAATATGGCTTAGGAATCACTCAGACGCCCGAAAGTCCGCTGACGTTAACCCAGGTCAACACCCCTAACCCTTACAATACTTATCGTAATCTAGGACTGCCGCCTACACCGATAGCCAGTCCTGGCATTGCTAGCCTAGAAGCGTCTTTAAATCCGCCGGACACAGAGTTTCTCTACTTTGTAGCTCGTTACGATGGCACCCATGTGTTTAGCCGTTCCTTGGCCGAACATGAACGAGCCCAGGGAGAAATTCGCGATCGCGTTGATGCTCAGCTGGGAGATGATTTGTGAGGGATTAGCCCATGCTGGGGAAGATTGGCCAACTGTTACAACCAGACCTAGCGTTAGAGGGCTCAATTCTAAGGCTGACACCTGAGCTGATTGCTTACCATCAGCTCAAAGGACTGATCTTAGATGTGGATGAAACCCTGGTGTCCTTTAAGCAAAGCCAGCCTGATGAGGCCGTATGCCAGTGGCTACAGCAGCTGCAGTCATCAAAAATTTCGGTGGTGCTTGTGAGTAACAACGTCAGCCACAGCCGCATCAGTCAGATCGCCGCGACATTAGATGTGCCCCTGTTCTATATTGCGGCTGGCAAACCATCGCGTCGGAAGCTACGTGAAGCCGTCGCCGCGATGAAACTGTCTCACCATGAAATAGCGATGGTGGGCGACCGCCTGTTTACCGATGTATTGGGTGGTAACCGTCTGGGGCTGTTTACCGTGTTAGTTGAACCCATGGTAGGTCCGGTAGCTGCCAGTTCGCCCAAGGAATATCTACGTAATGCTGAAATCTGGATATCTCAGCGCCTGGGTGTGGTTTTATCAAACCACGATCGGCATTAGTTCTAGCGTTTTGTGACTGTATCGTCATGTCTTCCGTTTCCCAGCCTGCCCAGATGCAAACCATCGTCGTCAAAATTGGCACGTCTAGTTTGACCCAAGCCAATAGTCAGCTGGCGCTCTCGGTACTGGCTCGGTTGGTAGAAACGTTAAGTCAGCTGCAGCATCAGGGGCACCGCGTCATTTTGGTGTCCTCTGGGGCAGTCGGTGTGGGCTGTGCTCGGCTGGGGCTGAGCGAACGACCCAAGGCAATTGAGCAAAAGCAGGCGGTTGCCGCGGTCGGACAGGGCCGCCTCATGCGGGTGTACGACGATCTGTTTACCGTGCTGAATCAGCCCATTGCGCAAGTGCTGCTAACTCGTAGCGATCTGATGCAGCGATCGCGCTACGTCAATAGCTATCGCACATTTCAAGAGCTGTTTAAGCTAAATGTCATTCCCATTGTCAATGAGAATGACACGGTGGCCGTGGATGAGCTTAATTTTGGCGATAACGATACCCTGTCTGCCTTAGTTGCCAGCCTGGTGGGGGCTGACTGGTTATTTTTACTCACTGATGTAGATCGGCTGTATTCAGCCGATCCACGGGCAAATCCAGATGCCAAGCCGATTACCTGGGTACAGCATCTGGGCGATCTCAATATTGATGTGGGCGATCGCGGCTCGGCCTGGGGCACGGGCGGGATGATTACTAAGCTTGAAGCGGCTCGCATCGCAACGAGTTCGGGTATTCGCATGGCGATTACCAACGGTCAGTCTCCAGATAATATTCTCAAGATTTTGTCTGGGGCTCCCCTGGGGACTCAATTTGCGCCCCAGCCTAAGCCCAACAATGCGCGTAAACGCTGGATTGCCAATGGACTGCGACCCAGCGGTCGGCTGTATCTAGACCCCGGTGCGGCGCGAGCTATTGGACAGGGGGGCAAATCGCTGCTTTCTGCTGGAATTGCCCAGATTGAGGGAAAATTTCAGGCTCAGGATGCTGTTGTGCTGTGCGATCGCAACGGTCAAGAAATTGCCCGTGGTTTAGTCAACTATAGTCACCATGAACTTCAGCAGATTCGCGGACATCGTTCTAGTGAAATTTCTATGATCTTGGGCTACGACGGTGCCGATACCGTCGTCCATCGCGATAATTTGGTATTAAATCCTGACGTATCTGGTCGATCCCCGAACCTGATAGCTAAGGATATCTAGCTTGCTACATTACAGCAGGCATCAATATTATTTTTACTCACTATAGCTAGCTAATTTACAACGCCCTACTATGACTAACTCAACTACATCAGCTCCTTCGATTTTGGTAACCGGTGGTGCCGGCTATATTGGCTCCCATGCTGTACTCGCTCTAGAACAGGCTGGATATCACGTCGTCATTTTAGATAGCCTAGAATATGGCCATCCAGATTTAGTAGAACAGCATCTTAACGCCACGCTGGTTAAAGGTAATACAGCCGACCGGGCTCTTTTAGATCAGCTGTTTGCTCAATATCAGTTTGCAGCAGTTATGCACTTTGCTGCCTACATTGCCGTTGGAGAGTCGGTCACCGCTCCGGCCGACTACTATCGTAACAATGTATACGGCACCCTTAACCTCTTACAGGCCATGGAGGCAGCTGGAGTAAAGCGATTTGTCTTTTCTTCCACCTGTGCCATCTATGGTCCTCCCAAGACGGTTCCGATTCCAGAAGATCATCCCAAAAATCCCATCAGCCCCTACGCCAGTAGCAAGCTCATGGTAGAAATGATGCTGCAGGACTTTCAAAAAGCCTATGGTCTGCAGTCAGTTTGTTTCCGTTACTTTAATGCAGCAGGAGCCGATCCTCAGGGTCGGCTAGGTGAAGATCATACCCCTGAAACTCATCTGATACCCCTCGTGTTGCAAACAGCCTTAGGGAAGCGAGATCACATTTCAATCTACGGTACAGACTACACAACCCGCGACGGTACCTGCATTCGTGATTATATTCACGTCGCCGATCTGGCTGATGCCCATGTAAAAGGGGTGCAGTATCTAATGGATGGCGGTGAAACGGCCTTTATTAATTTGGGCAACGGCAACGGATTTACCGTAAGAGAGGTGATTGAAGCCGCTCGAAAAGTAACCGGCCATACAATTCCTGCTGTTGAGTGTGAGCGTCGACCTGGGGATCCTCCCAGCCTGATTGGCAGTAGCGAACAGGCCCATCAACGCTTAGGTTGGCAACCCCAATATAGCGACCTTGAGACCATTATTGGCCATGCCTGGCAGTGGCATCAGCAGCGCCATGGCTAGGGGCTGGATTTACATTAAATTAATCTTTCCGGAATAAATTAGCTTTAGAAGTACTGATAGAAAGTCCTATAAATTGATGCATTTACCTTTTTTGAGCTTTTTTCCTACGCTTTACCCAATAGCGTCCTTAAGGGAAAATGGACTACCAGGGAAAAGTAAATGTATCCGGATAAATCCAGGGATTGAGTGCATTAGAATGGGCAAATCATTCATGAGTCCTTGCCCATGGCTTTTCGCTTGGGGTGTTTTCTAATCGGCAGCAGCGCGCATGGCAGTGGCAACCACAATTGTAAACCAGTGGCAGCAAAGGCTTCAGGCCGATTTACCTGATCAGAGCCACGATACTCACACAGCAATTACCCAATGGCTCTGTGGTGAAGATACGGAACGATTTGAATCACTTTCTCGCAAAGATCTCATCATTGCTACTAAGGCAATAGACTACCGGTATCGGATCTTTTATCAAACCTATTGGGGGCTACCGCCGGATCGGGCCTACCAAACCCTGATGCGGAAGCTGGGAGGTTTGTTTTTAGTTCGTAGCAAAATTCGTACATGGATTGCCCTTAGCCGAGATCGACAACGTCAGGTCAAAGATGTTCTTCAAGAAATCATCCAAGAAATGTTGCAGAGCGATCGCCATCTGCAACAACAGTTGAGCTGGATTGCCAAAATTACCAAGCGGCCTCAGCTTCGTAATTTACTGACTATGGCGACAATTGAGGAATACTGCTTACGTCCAATTCGTAACCAGCCTCTGATTGTTTATCGGTTTGTCAACTACCTACGGCGCTCCCAGCGAGGAGGCATGACCCAGGTCCCTGGGGCGCAGCTGATTCAGCTGATTTCAGAAGAGATTGGGACCGATGATACTGACAGCACCATCAGTTTGTTCGATCTTCAAGCTGTAAGTACCTACGAACAACAGCAAGACTTTGACGAAACCCAGCGGGCACGTGAATCAGTCAAAGATGGCTTTATGGATTACTTACAAGACGCTTTGGGTGAGCCTGCAACTCAATGGCTAGAGCTGCATCTCCAGGGTTACACCCAAGACAATATTGCTAAACAGTTAAACTTATCGATTAATCAGGTCTACCGACTACGAGAAAAAATTAGCTATCACGCGATCCGTATTTTTACCCTTAAAGAGCAGCCAGAACTCGTTTTAGGGTGGCTAAAAACCACCCTAACGGACCATGACTTAGGACTGACAGCCAGTCAATGGCAAACCTATTGGCAAACGCTAGAACCTGCTCAGCAACAGCTGTTATCCGAACTCAAACAGGGTAAAAATCTTGATGAGGTTGCGCAAAAGCTCGGGTGTAAATCTAAACAAGTTATGAGTGAATGGGCTAAGCTTTACCTAGCTGCCCAAAATCTACGAACCTAGCATACAGGGCTCTTGAAGGTTGTCTTTGGGCAACAGGCGCCCCGGGCAGGTTGCCCCACTCACATCAGTGTGCCTGTCTCCCACTTCTGTTATTCCTTCCCGGCTAGTCCCCATGTCCTCCTTTCCTGAAGACAGTGCTTTGTCTCCTCAGCCTAATGGTTTTCAAAAGACTGAAATCAAGGCTGACTTAGACCAGATGTTTCTCTTAATAGAGGGTATTTTGCCCTTTGAGGCATGCCTCTACTATCAGGTACTTCCTCTCTACATTGAGGGCAGCAGCCTTAACCTGGGCATGGTTAATCCGGATGATGTTACAGCCGCTGACTATGTCAGACGGATAGTGTCTTATATCAATTGCTCAATCGTGTCGCGTCCGATTGCATCCGACTGGCATCGCCAGATTTTATCAAAGTTTTTGAGCTATTCAGCCAAAAGTCGTCAATCGTCTCCACCTTCTCCATCCGAGGTCAGGTCTGCCTCCAACTCAGTTGAGGAATTACCCACCCTGGTCGTGGGAGCACCTACTGAAATTATTGAGAATCCTCACCGGGCTCGAAGTCAGTCAGCGGTATCTGCGAAAAAACTGGCCTCCCCTGCTGTAGTAGCAAACGCTCCTGGCGATAGTGAAAGCAGTCAAAACGTATCAAAAGCTCCGCTGAGTATTGAGCTAGAAAACGATGCAATAGACGCTTCTGATATTAGGACTCCTGAGGCTGGAGCCATTGAATCAACAGAGGCTCAGTCTGATATTTCTTCTCAAGAAGAAAGCCTTGAGCTCAATCAGTCCAATCCAAAGGAACTAACCCAGAGCCTGCTTAAGCGCATCATTACCCAAGAAGGTATCGGACGGCTCTACCTAGAACGCCAAACCGCCACATGTCGTATTTTGTGGAGTAAAGACGGCGTGATGCAGTCGGTGGTTGATAATATCTCCCCCCAGCTGTTTCAGGGAGTCGTTAATGAACTTAAACGAGTTATGAGCCTCTCCTTGATTCCTGTACGTAAGCCAAAGCAGGTTGAAATAGAACGCATTCACAACCAGAAGCGAATATTGCTTCGATTTCGAGTAATGCCAGGAGATCACGGTGAAGAAGCCACTTTGCAGATACTCCGGGGAGCGGCCTTGAGATTCTATCAGCAGCAGCAAATCGACAACATAAGCCGCGATGCGTTAGGCATTGCCCATGATTTGCAGCAGCGACTTGATGAACTACGAACCCAGGCACAGCGCAATCTTGATGTTCAAGATACAAGACAGAAAACTCTGCCTGCCATCATGAGCATGCTAAAGCAGATGGAACAGCAGCTAAACGACATGATAGAAACATCTGACTAGAGGCGATTGGCGGAACAATCTGAGCCTATATTATTGAGAGCTATGGTTAGGAGTCAGGTGTGGAAGGTTGCTTTTTCCGCAGACCCTGAATCAATCGTCGAAAATTGACTGCAAACTCTGCACCTCCCAACAGACTACCTTCGACGTCTTCCTGCCAAGAAGCAGACAAAACTCCGTAGCTCAGACCGATGGTTCCCAATCCGAAAAAGCCTAATGAAACCAGCAGTACCAGCACATTGGGAAACTCTACGATATGTTGAGTGAGTAGAACGTAAGCAATTACAAATGAGGACATCCCCAAAAACGTAGGTATGCCAGCAAATACTGCCATACGGCGCATCATACGACGACTGACAACTTCAGGAATGCCTGAGTATTCGTCTTCATTGGAACTAGAGGACGCTCGGGTTGCCTTTTTCTTTCCCTTAGTTGATACCTTTGGTGAGGATGAATCAGCTACAGATTTTTTATCACTGGTCTGCTTGTTTGATTTAGGCTCAAATGGCAGCGATTCACGCTGAGGTTCTGAAGACATACAACACTCAATCCTTTGACTACGCAAATAGGCTGTGGGATGTAGTGATCGTCTAACCGCGAATACCCAAGCGCTTAATCAATGCCCGATAGCGCTCGGCATCTTGCTGGATTAGATAGGCCAATAGTCGCTTACGGCGGCCAATCATACGCAGTAGACCTCGCCGAGACGAATGATCTTTCTTGTTAGCCTGTAGGTGCTTGCTTAGTCGATTGATCTTTTCCGTGAGCATGGCCACCTGCACATCCACAGATCCAGTGTCTGTTTCATGCACCTGGTAGTCAGAAATAATTGATTGCTTTTGTTCTTGCAGGAGCGCCATATAGCTTACCGATTACAGCTAAGTTGAAACGATTTTAATGAGCTTGGCTGAGCAGTACCAGTTTGTACCTAACCCAACGCAGGATTTTGTATTGTACTACAGCAACGCTGGTCAGGTTCAACATCTACAAAACTTCTTCAGTGTAGATATCTGCTGCTCATGACTGATTTTGCACAGGTCTATTGCTGCCAGCTTTTGTAAAGCAGATCGATCGCAGATGGCCAAGAGCGCGTGTGTAGGCTGAGGAGCTAAAGCTAGCTCAACTTTAGATAAAGACTGTGACCTTAAAGATCTCAAAAAAATGAACAAGCCAAGGTTTTAATGCCTTCTTTACGGGCCAACCTTTTGGAAGATGTAAGGAAGTAAAGTAATGCCGCTCAATATGCTTTAGATGGAAATTAGGTTGTGACTAATCGGAAAATTTTAGTCAACGAGTCTTCTAGAAGGCGTTTAAGGATGCTTGGTCCTGTATTGTGCGACTAGCTCCTTTTGGGTTGGGGTTATTGAATCAGAATTTGACAGTTTCGCTGTAGCTAAGCTGCTCGCCAAGGGATCATCGTCCTTCGGTGTGGCTTTGTTGGGAATTCTGACGTAAGCCTTCTGTCAAAATCCGCTGCTCTAAAAAAATCGGCACTGTCTCATTTTTACTGCGTCAGTTATCTTGCTTTATTTGCCACGTCTACTATGCTTCGTCCAATATTTGTTTCTTTTTATATGCTGGTTACTCTCCTCGGAGGTCTGGTCTTAGCAGCTCCAGTCGGGGCTAGCTCGTCAGAGCCCAGCGAAGCAACTATGACGGGGCGGTCTGATGCTGATAGAGGTTATGTTCAGCTGGCTATTGGTGGCACCGATCCCGCTCATAATGTTGAGCCTCCTGGTCTAGATGTTCGAGCAGGAAATGCGGTGATTAGTCCGTTTCTGGATGTCGCCATGCGCGAAGAGCTAACAAATTTGATGGGTCGATTTGAAGGTGCTTTACTTCAAGGCTATGCCAGTACTCACTCAGCAGAGCTAGCGCTAACCTCAATTCGAAGCGAAGGCAGCTTGAGCGCAAGTCTGGGGGGAGCAGACCTGACAACGTCGTTGACGCACCCAGCCCTGGAAACAGCGGAACAAACATTGGCAGACTGGCCGGATTTGATCGCTAAGCGAAACTACGGCGCGGCTCGTCAGCGTTGGCTTGAGGCTCGTCGCGCGCTCTGGAATGCTTTTCCAGTAGAGCAGTCACTGGCTCAGCCTGAGATTCGCGGCATGTGGTTGGACCGAGGCACCATTGTCAGAGCGGGGTCTGAAGAAAAACTGGCAGAGATATTTGATCGCTTAGCCGCCGCAGGTATTAATACTGTTTTCTTTGAGTCGATTAATGCAGGCTATCCTATCTACCCCAGTCGGATTGCACCTCAGCAAAATCCCCTAACCCGTCACTGGGATCCGTTAGCCGCTGCTATTAAGTTGGGTAAAGAGCGGGGCATTGAGGTTCATGCTTGGGTTTGGCTATTTGCGGCTGGAAACCGTCGTCATAATGCGCTGTTAAATCTGCCTGCTAACTATCCAGGTCCGTTGATCAACGCTAATCCCGGCTGGGCTGCCTATGACCGTCAGGGCCGCATTGTTCCGGTCGGTCAAGATAAGCCTTTTTTAGACCCGGCTAATCCGGAGGTGCGGAGCTATTTGATGCGCATGCTGCAGGAGTTGGTTAATAACTATGATGTGGATGGTGTCCAGTTTGACTACGTGCGCTACCCATTTCAAGATCCCGGTGCCGATCGCACCTATGGCTATGGGACAGCGGCTCGGTTAAAGTTTCGGGATATGACCGGTTTAGATCCGGCTGTTTTGTCTCCCCGCAGCGATACGTCGTTATCTCAGCGTGAGCAACGACGCCAGCGACAGCTATGGCAGAAATGGACTGATTTTCGTGTCGAGCAAGTCAGTTCGTTTGTTGCAGATGCTTCCCAGATGCTGCGGCAGCAGCGGCCTGATATGACCGTCTCGGCAGCGGTATTTGCCAAGCCAACCCACGAGCGTATCCAAAAAATTCAGCAAGATTGGGAGACCTGGGCCGAGCGTGGAGATGTGGACTGGATTGTATTGATGAGCTACGCCCTAGATACCAATCGGTTTGAAGAGCTGATTAGTCCCTGGACATTGGAAGCTGACTATGGTCCTACGCTGATTATTCCAGGAATTCGGCTGCTCAATCTGCCTGAAATGGCGGCACTGGACCAAATTCAGACGCTCAGAGATTTGCCCGTAAGCGGCTATGCCCTATTTGCTGCAGATAATTTGCAGCGGGGTATCCAGACGCTGCTAAACAATACGCAGGGTGCTTCTCTAGCTGACTATTCGGTTCCTCAGCAGCAGCCCTTTGATACGGCTGTCGAGCGCTATCAAACCCTCCAGCGTGAGTGGAGTTGGCTATTAAGCAATGGTCAGTTATTACTAAGTGAAGACCGACTGACCCAGTGGGTAGAAGATGTGAATACATTGGGGGTAGAACTGGCCGGTTTGGCTGAGGAGCCCTCCCATCGACAGTTAGAGGAAGTGCGATCGCAGCTAGACCAGCTCAACCGCGTGGTCACCTCTGACCTATCGATCAAATCACAGCAAAACGACTATCGCATTCAAACTTGGGAGCATCGTTTAACAACGATTGAGCGCCTGCTGGCCTACGGTGAGAAACGGTTTATTCCATAGGCGATCGCTGAGGGCATGGGTTGCGCTAAGTCCGTTAGACGATTCCTGGTAGCGAAAGCTAGCCCAAATATCAATCAAGACTGATATGAGAATTGGTCGATCGGGCAGACTAGGTTGGTCTGTCTTAACTTATATGCCCTAATGACACTGGCTCCCAATCTACCGCCAGACGAAACAGTCCGAGCCCCTCAGCTAGAAGCCCTAGAACAGCTCATACTGACACGCACGGCCACAGTTGGAGTGGTGGGTCTGGGCTATGTTGGCCTGCCGTTTGCCCTAGAAAAAGCCAAAGTAGGCTTTCAGGTAATTGGCATCGAGCAAAACCCCAAGCGAGCAGAGCGCGTCAATCAGTGTGATAGCTACATTGATGATGTGACGACCGATGCGCTTACCCAGGTCGTTACTAGCGGTTCTCTAAAAGCTGTGACTCACTTCGATGTCGTCGCAGAGATGGATGTGATTGTGATCTGTGTGCCCACACCGCTCACTAAAAATTTGACCCCCGACCTGAGCTACGTGGAGAGCGTGGCCCAAGAGATTGGTAAACGCTTAAGACCCGGCCAGCTGGTTTCCTTGGAATCCACCACCTATCCCGGAACCACCGATGATGTGATTCGACCCATACTTGAGCAAAGCAGCGGGCTACAGCAGGGTCGGGACTTCTTCTTGGCCCATTCCCCCGAGCGGGTCGACCCAGGCAATCAGCGCTACACGACACAAAATACCAATAAGGTGGTGGGAGCCTCAGATCCTTGTTCGTTAAGGGCTGCAGAGCTTTTTTACCAGCAAACAATTTGCCAGATAGTGCCTGTAAGCAGTGCCAAGGCGGCTGAACTCGTAAAGGTGTTTGAAAATACGTATCGCTCGGTCAATATTGCCCTTGTCAATGAGCTGGCGCTGCTGTGCGATCGCTTGGATATTAACGTATGGGAAGTTTTAGACGCGGCCAATACCAAGCCGTTTGGCATTATGCCCTTTTATCCAGGACCGGGAGTGGGCGGCCATTGTATTCCTATCGATCCCCATTATTTAGAATGGAAGGCTAAGGAGGTCAATTTCAATACTCGATTTATCGCCCTGGCGGGAGAAATTAATCGCAGAATGCCCTCATTTGCTAGAAGCAAAGCGTTTCGTGTCTTGAACCAGCTAGGGATTGCGCCTTCTCGGGCCAAAATTTTAGTGATCGGGGTAACGTATAAAAAAGATCTGGCCGACTGGCGAGAATCTCCGGCGATTGAAATCATTAGATATTTGCTCAAAGATCAGGTAAGCCTGAGCTATCACGATCCGTATATTGCTGAAATTTTTGTGGACGACGACAGGTTACACAGTGTTTCGTTGACGGCTGATACGATTGGTGGGGCGGATCTGGTACTCATTGCCACCGACCATAGCTGTATTGACTATGAGGCACTGGTACACCAGGCCAATGCTGTACTAGATACGCGAGGGGTGACTCGGAATTTGGGATGCGATCGCACCAAGGTAACGCTGCTATGACCCAAGTCATTGTTGTCGGTAGCGGTCACTGGGGCAAAAATCTGGTGCGTAATTTTTATGAGCTGGGCAGTCTGGCTGGTGTGGTTGAAGTATCGCCCCCGTTACAGCAGCGCTTACAAACCCAGTATCCTGATGTGCCCCTGTTTGATAGCTTTACGGCTGCACTGACCACAGACATATCAGCCGTTGTCCTAGCCACACCCGCACCGACTCACTATGAGCTGGCGCTGATGGCGCTAAAAGCGGGTAAAGATGTGTTTGTTGAAAAACCAATGACGCTACGGGTAGCTGAGGCGCAGGAGTTGGCCACCTATGCTGACACCCATGACCAAATCTTAATGGTGGGTCACTTACTTCTTTATCAACCGGCTATTGCTTGGATGCGAGATTATCTACGCTCAGGCAAAGCAGGGCCAGTGCAACACATTGCCACCCACCGTTTAAATTTAGGTAAAGTACGCACAACTGAAAATGTCTGGTGGTCTCTGGCCCCCCATGACATCTCCATCATTTTAGATTTGCTCGGGAGTCCTCAGGTTCAACAGATAGCTGCATCGGGACACGCACGGCTTCAGCCTGATATCGCTGATGAGGTTCATGTGGATCTGACCTTTGACTCAGGTCAAACGGCTCATTTGCATTGCTCGTGGCAGTGGCCGCTAAAGCAGCGGGGATTGGTTGCGATCGCACAAGATCAAATGCTGGTCTATGACGAGATTCAGCAATCTGTCATGATTCACAACAAGCACATCGATCAACGACTTGATGCGGTGGACCAGGGGAAAACTACCGTAGATATTGCCGATGAACAGCCGCTTAGACGAGAATGCCAGCATTTTCTAGACTGCATAAAAAGCCGTCAGCAGCCCCATTCGAGCGGTTGGAATGGAGTAACCGTAGTCGACATTTTAGAGCGTGTGCAGGAGGTCCTAAATGACTGAGTATTTTGCCCACGAAACAGCCTGTATTGACCCAGGGGCACAGATAGGCGACGGCACTAAAATCTGGCACTTTAGCCATGTGATGCCCAAAGCAAAGATTGGCAAGAACTGTTCTCTCGGTCAAAACGTTTATGTCGCCAACAATGTTGTCATCGGCGACGGCTGCAAAATTCAAAACAACGTCTCCCTCTACGAAGGCGTAATTCTAGAAGACTATGTTTTTTGTGGTCCCAGCATGGTCTTTACCAATATCAAGACTCCTCGCTGCGAGTTTCCTCGAAATACAGCTGAGGATTATCAGCAAACTCTGATCAAGAGAGGCGCTAGCATTGGTGCTAATGCAACTATTGTCTGTGGTGTAACTCTACAAGAATACGCATTTGTCGCCGCAGGAGCCGTAGTAACAAAAGATATCCCTGCTTACGGACTGGTTGTCGGTGTGCCAGCTCGTCTTATTGGTTGGATAAGCAGTTATGGAGAAATTTTAGAATTCAATAACCTGAATCAGGCATTAGATTCGACTCAAACCCACTATAAAAAACTTCCGACTGGCGAAGTTTGTCGATTAGATTAATACTTACAGATATATTCTCCACGAGTTTAAAAAATGTCAACTAGAGTGCTACATATTGGACAGTCAGTTGCGATTACAGATTCATTCTTTAACTTCATCAAGAGGACAATCGACACTAATGAGCATGTCTTTTTATTTTCTTGTGAAGATAAAAAACATACAGTAAAAACAAAAACAATATGCATTGAAGATAACGGACTATACTTTTGGCTTAAAAGCTTTTATATCGAAACCCACAAAGCGAATAAAATCATCTTACATGGCTTATTTTCTTCGAAGCTAGTCATAGTACTGTTTTGTTTTCCCTGGTTGCTAAGAAAATCTTACTGGTTTATATGGGGAGGAGATCTTTATAGGCACGAATTGAGCAATCGAGATTTGAAGTGGCATATCTTAGAGTTTGTTCGCTCTAGAGTCATCCGTAATATAGGATACTTGGTAACTTATATAGAAGGAGATGTTGATCTAGCTCGAAAATGGTATGACGCTAAAGGGATTCGCATGAACTGTTTAATGTATCCTAGCAACATTTACAAAGAGCAGAAAGGTGATTGTGAAGGACAATTGACTGCGAAGAAAAAAATCCATATTCAAGTTGGAAACTCTGCTGATCCCAGCAATAACCATATTGAAGCATTTAGAATATTGGAGAATTATAAGAATGACAATATTAGAATTTATACACCATTATCTTACGGAGACCAAGACTATGCTGAACTCATAATTAGGAACGGCTATGAAAGGTTTGGAGATGCCTTTTTCCCTTTAACAAAATTTATGCCCATTGAAAGATATATTACCTTTCTAACAAATATTGATATTGTGGTTTTTAACCATAACCGTCAGCAAGCTATGGGCAATACTATTGCCTTACTTGGGTTAGGCAAAAAAATTCATATGAGAAGCGATGTCACTCCTTGGTCAATGTTTCGTTCTCTCGGAATAAAAGTATATGACATCAATGACTTCAATTTGCAGCTCATTGATCCACAGACAAGAGTAAACAATCAGTTGAGGGTAAAAGATTTTTTTTCAGAAGAAAAGCTCATTAATCAATTAAGTCATATATTCGAATAGCTTTAAAGCATGACATATTATTCGCAAAAAGAATTAGAACGGCTAGGCTTCAAATCCCTTGGGACGGATGTCAAAATTAGTAAGAAGGCTAGTATTTTTGATTATGAAAAAATTGAGATTGGCAACCATACAAGAATTGATGATTTCTGTGTGATATCTGGTCAGATTGTTCTCGGAGATTATAATCACATAACACCAATGTGTCTCGTTGCAGGTGGCGAACCCGGAATATTTTTCTCAGATTTTTGTACTCTTGCATACGGTGTCAAAGTATTCTCTCAATCTGATGACTACACTGGTGAAACGTTGGTAAATTCATTGATCCCTGAAAAGTATAAAAATGAGACGAAAGAAAGCATTTTACTAGGAAAACATGTAGTAATTGGTGCAAACTCAGTCGTTTTTCCAGGGGTTCGGTTAGCTGAGGGCTCCTCGATTGGTGCAATGACCCTGGTTACCAAAAATACAGAGCCTTGGAGTATCTATTTAGGAATTCCAGCTCGGCGTATCAAAGAGAGAAAAAAAGACTTACTTAAGCTAGAAGCTCAGTTTTTAGAAGCGTCGACGTGATTCCATTTAACAAGCCTCCTTACACGGGTAATGAAGATAAATATGTTTTAAATGCTATCTGTAGTGCTCAGCTTTCGGGCGACGGAGACTACTGTCGAAGATGTCAAAAGTGGTTTGAGAAAAAATTATCTTGCAAGAAAGCCTTGTTGATGCCTTCTTGCACTCATGCCTTAGAAATGGCTGCTATCCTTATTGACATTCAGCCAGATGACGAAGTAATCATGCCTAGCTATACCTTTGTTAGTACGGCTAATGCATTCGTACTGCGTGGTGCGAGAATAGTATTTGTAGATATTCGTCCTGACACAATGAATATCAATGAGACGCTTATAGAAAAAGCTATTACGGATAAGACAAGGGCCATAGTGCCTGTCCATTATGCAGGAGTAAGCTGTGAGATGGATACTATCATGGCAGTAGCGAATCGCCATGGTCTATTTGTAATTGAAGATGCCGCACAAGGAATAATGAGTACCTATAAGCAAAAGCTTGTAGGTACTATCGGTCATCTTGGCACATACAGTTTTCACGAGACTAAAAACTGTACTAGTGGTGGTGAAGGTGGTCTATTAATTATCAATGATAATAGATTCTTAGAACGTTCAGAGATTATCCGCGAGAAAGGGACTAATCGCAGTCAATTCTTTCGTGGATTATTGGATAAATATAGCTGGGTTGATATTGGTAGTAGCTATTTACCATCCGAACTACAAGCAGCCTATTTGTGGGGACAGTTAGAGAGCATAGAGGATATTAATAGCACTCGTTTGGAGAAATGGAATATATATTACGAAAGTCTAGCTGTTTTAGAAAAATCAGGTTTAGTAAGTTTACCCGTGATTCCAACAGAATGTGGGCACAATGCCCATATGTTTTATGTAAAAACCAAAGATATAAAGGAGCGCACCAAATTAATTGAGTATCTAAAAGCAAAAGGCTTTATGGCTGTGTTTCACTACGTACCACTCCATAAGGCACCCGCGGGTTTAAGATTTGGACGATTTCATGGACAAGAAATTTTCACAACTGCTGAAAGCGAACGGTTGGTAAGATTGCCTATGTGGCATGGGCTACATAACTCTCAGGTACAAAAAATTGCTGAAGCGGTTTTGGAGTTTTACGCTTGAATGTAAAAAAAATTGTTCAGTTTTCAGTTGGGCCAATAGGTGCAACTTTGCTTGGCTTTATATCTATTCTTCTTGTGACTAGATTATTTTCGCAAGGAGATATTGGTCGATTAGCTATGTTCCATATAGCTACCAACATATGTACTCTGCTTTTCAGCTTGGGTCTCGACCAAGCCTATGTACGGGAATACCATGAAACCCTCAACAAGGCAGCTTTATTAAAAGGAACATTGCTACCTGGACTATTATTACTGACAGCCTCTATCAGTCTATTAGAACTAGTAGTTTCTCTACCGATTTCCGAACTACTCTTTAGTTTCCGCTCTGTGGCATTAGAAGCTTTAGTTGTAGTCGGACTGATAACAAATTTCTTGTCGCGCTTTCTTTTGCTAGCCTTACGTATGCAAGAACGAGCATTATCTTACTCTATAAGCCAATTACTCTCTAAATTTCTATCTTTAGTAATTGTTTTTAGTTACATTCTTTTTGATACAGACAAAACATTTCTTAATCTATTGTTGGCGCATGTTTCTTCAAGCCTAGCAGTTACAATGCTAGTAGCCTGGCATTGTCTTCATGAAGACATGTACACCATTAAACAACCAATTGACAAGCACAAGCTGCTGGGAATGCTCAAATATGGCTGCCCACTGGTTGTTGGCAGTTTAGCTTATTGGGGTTTAACGGCCTCTGACAAAGTTTTTCTGCGAGCTTTCTCTGATTATACACAACTGGGACTATACAGCATAGCCGTTAGCATTGCAGCAGGTGCAGCCCTTTTAGGAACTGTCTTTTCTACCGTTTGGGCACCCACTGTCTATAAGTGGGCTGCTAACAATGAAAACTTTCAAAAGATAGATCAAGTTGCAGAATATATGCTGTCTGCCGTTGTTTTATTCTTTAGTTTAGGTGGAATAACGTCTGGATTGATCACAGAAATTCTTCCAGACAACTACGCGTCTGTTCGATACGTTTTGATTCCTTGCCTAAGTTTTCCCTTGATGTATGTCTTGTCTGAAGCAACTGTTGTTGGGCTAGGAATTTCGAAAAAGACAATTCTCATTATGGGAGCTTCCGTAAGTGCTCTTTTATTCAATTTACTCGGGAACTATATTTTAATTCCGAAATACGGCGCTGCAGGAGCTGCAATTGCAACCTCTTTTTCTTTTTGGTTTTTTCTATTTTTACGTACAGAATTTTCTTGTCAAGTTTGGCGGTCTTTTCCAAGAACAAAGCTATATATCTTTTCGTTTACATGTGTCACCCTAGCCAGCTTATCGGCTCTGCTAGGTGAGACTATGGGGCACTGGCTTCAAGGAATGTGGTTTGGTTTCATGCTTATCTGTATTGTTAGCTTTTTTCAAAACTACAAAAATACTGTTCTATGGATATCGAATTTGGTAACATAAAAATTCTTTGAAAAACCTACGGTTAATGCACTTCGGTTTTATGTTCAGTCATGAAAATAAACTAACTCTCTAAATACTAGAGATTGAGCTAAGAGAAATTTACTACTCGCTTCCTACTTTAACTTTTTTATGAAAGGCATATATCTTTCGAATGTCGATCCTCAAAGCTCAGTAGGCTATATGTCCAAAGTCTTAGGACAGGTGCGAGGCTTTATTAACTTAGGATGCGATATGGATCTAATCTGCTTTGATCGCAATTCACGAGTTACTTTAACGAGCAGCTTAAAAGAAGATAATAGGCTTTTAACACCGAGAGTGTTATATCGTTCTAATAAGAACCTATTGATTCGGCGATTTAACTTATTGAAGGCAGCCACAGAGCATATTTTGCAGTCAAAACCTGAGTTTCTGTATGTGAGATACCCGCGTTCGGATCCTCTATATTTGTCATTTCTTGCTAATATTCGTAATCGTGTCCCGGCTCTCATAATTTTGAGCGAGTTTCCAACTTATCCTTATGATAAGGAATATGAAGCAACATCTTGTAGAAAAGATAGACTTGTTTTTTTTCTTGATAAGGCTACTCGCTCTTGTCTAAAATATTTTATTAATCAAGCTATATCAATCAACTACGGTGCCTCTATATTTGGTATGAATACAATTTCCATTACCAATGGCATCAACATTTCAGATTACGAACCTGTCGGACGTAAACCTGCCTCATTAAACACTATCAATATTATTGGTGTTGCTAACGTAAATTCCTGGCATGGTTATGATCGGGTTATTAGCGGCCTTGGCGAATATTATAGGAACTCTTCTGGTTCCGATCGGAAAATCACCTTTCATATCGTTGGAGCTAGGTTTCCATATTTAAAGGAACTATTAACATTGGCTTCTAAAGAAGGAGTTACTCATGCGGTGGTATTTCATGAGCCTCAGCAGGGTAGATTCTTAGACTTAATCTTTATGAATTGTCATCTTGCCATAGGTGTGTTAGGAGGACATCGCAAAGATTTGTACGTGATGTCACCTCTGAAGAATAGAGAATACTGTGCTCGTGGGATTCCTTTTGTCTTTAGTCATACCGATCCTGACTTTTCATCAGATTTTGAGTATTGTCTTCAATTAAAATCTGACGAGAGCCCGTTGAATATCGAAGAACTGATAAGCTTTGCTACAGATGTTTACAGCAAAAGTGACTGTGTTGTCGAGATGCGGAATTACTCACGTAGATTTCTGGATTGGTCAGTCAAGTTGCAGCCTGTTTATACCTATCTGATTGAAAAAAATGATAGCTAGCCATGTTATAAGTCTCCGAAAGTTCTACTTTAGGAGGAAAATTATGATTTTGAGATTGAATGAGTAACTAATTCGTGCAGCTAACAGCTGAACTGAAAGCATATGCTAAAAAAGATAAAAAGCTCTCTTAAAACTAGCTATCCACATTTATTTTCTCTTTATCGATCTTCTCGTTCACGAGCAAGGTGGTGGGCCAATCACTCAAAGAGACTAGATCTATGCGCAGCCCAATTTGCCTATATGATGCATTATACGGGAAACCTATTTAAGGACTCTGTCTGTTTGGAAATGGGTTCAGGATGGGTTCTCTCTCATGCTGTAGTAGCCTATCTTTTAGGTGCTAAGAAAATATACGCATCAGACTATTTTCCTCTAGCAGACTTTGCAGCGCTTAAGATTTCCATTAGTAAATCGGACGCTGCTCTAATAAGAGATATTTTAGCACCCTACGAAGATCATGAGATCCTGAGAGAAAAGGTTGAGCAGCTGAGAGCTATTTCTCGCTGGAATTCAGAGGAGCTTGAACATATAGGCATTACTTATACAGCGCCAGTTGACTTTGTTCGAGAGATGCCCTTTGATGATGTCGATTTCATATATTCTTTAAGTGTCCTTGAGCATATTCCATGTGATAGTGTCACTGCGCTGTTACGACAACTTTCTGGCATTCCGACGCAGTTTCATTTTATACATTTAGAGGATCATGCCGACTTGGCTAATGAGCCATTCGAGTTTCTTACTTTTTCGCACTATCCGAAGCAACTACAGCTTGAGCGAGGCAACCGCATCAGAGCCAGTCAATGGATTGAGCTGCTTTCTAAGTATCATACTGTTGAGGTTGTGCATGCATGGAAGCGAAATATGCCTATCCCAGATTCTCTCGCTTCCGAAATTGAATTTGTCGACGAAGATGATATAAGAACTTCTCATCTTGGTTTGCTACTCAGGCAATAGTAATGTAGTGCACAGACCTATGTTTAATGCTTCAACACATCAAGTATTGAGTTTTAGCGGATTGGAGAAGAGTAAAACATATGACAGAATAGTTTTGACTGTTCGCCACTTCAGGCTCAACTGTTTATAGTCGAGTTCGATATGGTCAAAGAGATTAAAGACCTCTCTAGCTTCTCTAAAGTTTAGTTCTCTCAAATAGCGCACTGTTCCTGCCAAAATAAATTGGCTAAAATAGTTTGCCTTACACCGTTCTAATGTCTGCTTACTCAGTAAGTCTTGAATTTTTTCCTCGTTAAATATTTTTTCTAAGCTTCTGATTACATCTAGATTAAACATTTTCATGGTCAAGGCACCCGAGTGGACGGTGTAGTTGGCTGTCGTAATTGGAATGCGAAGTAATCCATACTCTTGACAAATGCTTACCCAAGTTTGAATATCGGCAATTCCTCCGACGGTTTCATCAAAGTAGCCGACGGTTTGAAATATCTTCCTTCTTAGGACGATGCCTGGAAAACGGATAAAGGAAGAATCTGTTAAAACTTGTTCTAAGGCGGCTTCTGGAGTGAAGTATTGAAGTTCTTTTGCGGTCTGCCGCTTACGTACTCTTTGTTGAGGGGTTACTACATTCACTCCGAAGAGTAGAGCTGATGCGTTGGGATTTTCCTGTAAAGTCTGAAGAATCTTATTGGGGGCCCCTACTTCTAAGTAGTCATCGTCGTGGAGTATTAGAATATAATCTCCTGAGGCAACCTGAATACAGTGATTCCAGTTTCCAGCCATTCCTAGACTGGGTATGTTTTGATAATAGCGGTATGGGCCCTGCCAGTCAGTGATTAGTTCGTCTACAGCGTGCTTACAGTCAGGGATAGTCGAATCATCAGAAACGACAATCTCTATGTTTGGCTGCTGTTGTGAAGCTGTTGTCAGAATTGATAAAAGTGCTCGCTTTAACCATATAGGACGATTGTAAGCTGGGATACATATGCTTAATAGAGGCGCTGCAGCGGCTGATTGTGGAGACATGTCTGATGGTGCAGAGGTTGAGGTGTAGGCTGGCTAACAAAGCCTCAATGTTTGAGGATTCGGATAGCGATTTGAATAGGCGGGTATGCCATGCTTCTTGGTATGGATTAGTCTGTGTGTAGGCAAAAACTGAGCGTATTGGGGCGCATGCTGCATTAGATGGATTTGGGAGAGCTTGATAGTCGTTATATTGTGGGTGCTCGGGTGGATGCAACGACCTATGGGGATACTTGCGATCGCATCTCCCTATGGGCCCATTCTAAACAGTCCTGCTACATCGTTGCCGCCAATGTCCATGTGGTGATGACAGCCTATTGGAATCGTACCTACCGCCAAATTCTCAACCATGCGGCCCTAGTTACCCCCGATGGTATGCCCTTGGTCTGGGGATTGCGGTGGCTAGGTATTGAACGACAGTCTCGGGTTTATGGACCTGATCTAATGTTGGCTTTATGCGATCGCGCCGCCAAGGAACAGCTATCTATTTACCTCTATGGTGGTACAGACACCATGGTGCAGCATCTGGCCCATAAACTACAGCAGCAGTTCCCGACCCTCAAGATTGTTGGGACGTATGCTCCTCCATTTCGTCCCCTGACTCCAGAAGAAGAAGCTGCTGATATTGAAACTATCCACCAGTCTGGGGCTGCGGTGGTATTTGTGGGTCTGGGCTGTCCCAAGCAAGAAGAATGGATGGCGCGCCAACAGGATAGGCTTAATGCCGTCATGATTGGTGTGGGAGCCGCCTTTAGCTTTCATAGCGGCACAGTATCCCAGGCACCCCGATGGATGATGGCCTATGGATTGGAATGGCTCTATCGTCTATGTCAGGAACCTAGACGTTTGTGGCGTCGCTATTTATTAAACAATGAGGCATTTCTCCTATTATTTGGATTGCAGTTAATCAATCGGTCCTGGCGGTCAATCCTAAAACCAGATTTAGGGGTAGACCGGTTTTAAGTTTTGACTAAAGAACAGCTTTCTAGAGAATCTGAACATCGGCAGAATTTACTGACTGCGATGGGTACAGATATTCGCGCCGCTCGCGGGTTTGTACCCAGTCGTTTGCTGTGCTGGTCGAGTATCAGAATACTGATTCTTGTACTGAGCGATATCTTGGCGCTTAGCGTGGCCTGGAAAGGAGCTCGATTTCTCAATCAGTTTTACTCGCCTATTCCTGAGAAATTAGTGTGGTGGACCTGGTTGGGACTGCCCAGCTTGTACTGGCTATTTGCTGGTGGGACACTGCTGCTGTTTACCCACTACGGTCTGTATGGCACCACGGTGCGAGCCAGGGACTATGTGCGCTCAGCGCAGCTGGTGAGCTGTGTTTACTTTATTTCCCTGGTGCTGGCCTACTTCTACGACCCCAAGCTAGATGCGCCTCGCTCGTTGTTTTTTAGTGCCTGGGTTGGCAGCGTTCTCCTCGTTTTAGTCACTCGGTTATTCACCAACCGTCTTTTGATGCGGCTGCAGGGGGCTAGAGGTCTATCCAACGTTTTTTTAATTACGAAATCTGAGCGCATCCAGCGATTGTCCTCCACATTAGAACGGCGTTCTCGCTATCGGGTGGTGGGGGCGGCGGTTGCATCTATGGCGAATACAGAGGTGACATTTCAGCGGATTCTGGCAGTGCAACCCGATGAAGTTCTAGCTGAAGATGTTCCCGATGTAGAACTCGCCTCAGGACTATACTGGCGGCTGCGCAGCGCTAATATTCCGTTGCGGCTGCTGCCGTCGAGTAGAGAAATGCTCTATCGCCGGGGTATCCCAGAAGTCATTGCTGGGTTGCCCACCCTGGTGATCGAAACGTCAGGATTTCAGAGCGTAGACTATCGGTTAAAGCGCTGGCTGGACTACACCATTGCAGCGCTGGCCGTGCTGATTTTAAGTCCTGTTTTTATTGGAATTGCGATCGCAATTCGTCTCACCTCACCGGGGTCAGTGTTCTTCAAGCAAGAGCGGATCGGACTGCGAGGCAACGTATTTCAGGTGTGGAAGTTTCGCACCATGACAGCCGATGCGCCCCAGCTGCAAACTCAGCTAGAACAGCATAATCAAAGTGCAGACGGCATCATGTTTAAGCTACAGCACGATCCCAGAGTGACTCCGGTGGGACGCTTCTTAAGACGCAGCAGTCTAGATGAACTACCTCAGTTTTTTAATGTGCTACTGGGCCAAATGAGTCTGGTGGGACCCAGACCGCTGCCGTTAAGGGACGTCGCCCAGTTTGATCAGTGGCATCATATTCGACACCAGGTGCTACCAGGCATTACCGGACTGTGGCAGGTCTCAGGCCGCTCAGACATTGAAACCTTTGACGATGCGGCTCGCTTGGATTTGCACTATATCGACAACTGGTCGCTTAATTTGGATCTAGAAATTTTAATGGCGACCCTGCGGATTGTGCTCACCGGTCTAGGGGCCTATTGACTCAAATATTGACTGGAGCGGGCAGCCTAGGCCGTGGCCTGGGATAAAGGGTATGGGTGCGTCGCATCGACTGACGGTATACGACGGATTATTGGGGCTAGCGCTGTTGGCGCTGGCCGTATTTGCCTGGCTGCCAGACAGCTATTTTCGGATGGTGGGCTGGCCCTGGATAATTGTGTGGCAGAGCGCATTTGGTCTCTCTGCGGGGCTTTGGGTGTGGCAGCTGCGGCGGCGGCCCGCACGTCTGGGATTTGGCCTGGACTGGCTGGTATTAGGTTTGCTGGGCTGTTTAACCTTAGCTAGCGCTACAGCAGAATTTCCGCTGCTGGCTGTGCAGAATAGTCTGCTGGTGGTGAGCTATATCGTCTTGCTCTACAGCGTTCGCAACAGTCAAATACGACCTCTGCAGCTGTGTCAGGGTCTGGTGTGGGTGGGTGCGATCGCAGCGGTCATCAGCCTCGCACTTTGGCGCCCCACCGCCGATATGTGGCTTTCAGACAACTTCTACGACGCCATTCGCAACCGCTTTCCCCTGGGTCACCACAACTTTACCGGGGGCTATTTTGTTCTGGTTTGGCCCCTGGCAATGGGGCTAGCGTGGCTGGGCCGGTGGCGGTGGGGCTACGGTCTGCTAAGTGTGCTGATTGGGGCTGCGCTCTACGCCTCCGGATCGCGAGGAGCCTGGTTAGGAGGTGTCGCGTTCGTGGTGGTGGTGCTGCTGCTTAGCATTATTCGCAGTCGCGGTAAGACCAGACTGGGGGCGATAGCGCTGGCGGTCATAGCGCTAGGTCTTATAGTCGTTTTGCTGGGGACAAATCCTCGGATTCGAGCGCTGATTGTGCCTTCGGAGGGGACTGCGGGTCTAGTGGTGAGTGACGGTCCGGCTCGCGATCGCATCTTTATGGCCCAGGCAGCTGGCAATATTTTGCAGCATCGTCCCTTAGGCCTGGGACCCGGAAACCTGGGGCGTGTCTATGAACGCTATCGCCCAGTAGCCGCTGGAACCGGTTTACATCAGGTACAGCAGCTGCACAATACGCCTCTACAGCTGCTTAGTGAGCTAGGGCTGGGTGGTGGCTTGATCTATATAGGTGCGGTGATGTGTCTGGTCCGATTGGGATGGCAGCTGCAGCAAACCCTGTTGACTCCAGCAGATCGACGTCTGGCTCTAGTGCTATGCAGCGGCTTTATCGGCTACGGCGTTTCTAGCTTGAGTGACTACCAGCTGGAGAATATTCCCATTGCGACGACCCTGATTTTATTAGTAGCCGCTTTAGCAAAAATGGGGGACGATCGGCCTCTGCTATCTGCGCGTTCTTGCCGCTGGCTCAGTCTATCCTTGTTAGTACTGGTGGCGACGACTTTACAGTTTTGGCTGCGAACGGATTTGGCTATCTTGCTAACGCACCGAGGTGTTGACGCCATCGGTCAAGGAGAATTCAGTCGCGCTGATGATAGGCTCTACACCGCTGCTCAAATCGCTCCCTGGGATCCAACACCCAGTGCGCTAGGGGCGCAGCAGCTGAGTCAGCTGGCGCCCACCACCGACGAGCCAGCTGTTCTGCAGCAGGAGGCATTGGCGCTTTATCAGCAGGCTCTCAAAAGCGCTCCCAACGATATTTGGTTTAATCAAAACCTGGCCGTACTCGCCTGGGAAACCGGCGATACTGCATCTGCCCAGCGTGCTATTCGCAAAGTGCTTCAGCTCAGTCCCCGTAGCAAAAACCACAGCTACTATCTGCTGGGGTTGATGTATTACACCCAAGGGAATACTCAAGCCGCCATTGAAGCCTTTGCATTGGAATGTTTGATCAACCCTCAGGTTCTATCGTTTGAAAGCTGGTATCAGCAGCTGGCGGTCATTAGGCAGGCAGTCTTTTCTCGAACGCTCAATCATTATGAAACGGTGCTCGCCGCGCTTAGTCCCGACCATCCGCTAGCAGATTCGCTCCGGACCCATATCGCTGCAGTCCGCTGGTGGTCTGATATAGCCTCCACCGATCCTCCTGACAGCCCAGAACGTCTATTACTCAGAGCGATGCTAGCGATAGAAAACTCTCCTGAAGAAGCGGCGGAACTGCTTGATAAGTGTCTAATTGAGTCGGAGGGCGATGCAGAATTTCAACGGTGTGCCTTAGTGAGAGCCTGGCTGCAGCCAGATGAATTTCTAACGGACTATTTACAGCTTGCTGATATTGATACAGCTGAAAAAGAGGCGTTGCGATCGCACATCGTTACCCAACGTAATTTTAGAAACTGGCTACAGTCCACCACGTTGCCCGTAGCCAATAACCAGCGGGTGGCCTTAGCCCTGCTCTATCGCAATACCTATGCCAGTCGGATTTCGTCTGTTTTGGTCCCTGCGGACCTCCGTCAGTTTGCCCTACCTGTATCCCTAAACTTGTTTTCCCTTAGCTGGCCGCGAGAATTTCCTGTTCTAGATGAACTGGTCGATGCTCTAAGAACAGAAACCCTAAATCTCCCCCATCCCACCCGTAACAACTATCGTCTTACGGACCCGTCGCCGACCTAATCTGCAGCCGGTATCTAACGACCATTGCTAAGATACAGACTTCTTATAGATATTTTTAGTGACGGATATCTTAGCCCATTGCCCAACCTGTTCAGGAGACCCCAATGTCGCTGCTACGTGCTTATTTACCCGCGTCCATTCGCAATTCAACTCAGTGGCAAGACATAGTCTTTGGTGTTCTGGGCTTAGGCAGTCTGCTTTTATTTGCCTGGCTACCGGATAGCTACTTTAAAATGCGAAGCTGGCCCTGGAGCATTCTATGGCAGTTTGGCTGGCTCACCGTTGGGACTTGGGCCGTATGGCGACTAAGACAGTTTCAGCAACCGTTTCAAAGCCTGGGCTATGGCTTCGATCGCATACTTGTCACGCTCATTTTGGTGCTGCTGCTATCGAGCAGTTTATCCACATTTCGTGGGTTGGCCCTGGCAAATTGTCTCCTCGTTTTTGCCTATATTATTGCGCTCTATCTCTTTCGTAACCGTCTTAGTCCAAAATGGTCTTGTCAACTTTGGACAGGATTTGTCGTTGTTAGTGCCATGTCCAGCTTGGTTGCGCTAATAATGTGGCAACCAACGCCGGATATGTGGCTATCCGATAGTTTTCATACGGCCATTCGCAACCGGGCTCCTCTGGGGCATCACAATTTTTCTGGGGGTTATTTTTCCCTGACGCTACCTGTAGCGATTGCCTTTGCGCTGGCTCATTCTGGATGGCGTCGGTGGGTGGGTGCGATCGCAGGTCTTAGTTTGGCCATTGCCCTCTACTCGTCGGGCTCTCGGGGAGCCTGGCTAGGCACCAGTTTGACTGTATTTGTCAGCCTGGGATTTGCACTTTGGCAAAGCCATGGCAAGCAGCGCTGGAAGCTAATGACGGTAGGTGGCGTGGCGATTTGTGCCATTGTCCTACTGTTTCTTAGCAATCCCAGAATCCGCACTCTTGATATTCATCGTCAAGGGCCTACGCTTGACCGTATTTTGATGGTCAAAGCTGCTGGTAATATCTTGCGCCATAAACCGTTGTTAGGGGTGGGTCCTGGCAATATGGCCCATGTCTATAATCTCTATCGCCCGATCGAGAGCGGAGCTGGCTTGGAGATGGCTCAGCAGCTTCATAACCTGCCTGCTCACTTAGCGGGAGAACTTGGGCTGGCCGGTCTGGCAATTTATGGCTGGTTGTTGTTTGCGGTCTTTAGGCTGTGGCGTCAGCTAAAACAGCTGGCCTCAGATCCTGCAGACCAGTGGTTATTAAATGGTATTGGTCTGGGCAGTCTGAGCTATGCTCTTGCCAGTCTGACGGATTATCAGCTTGAAAATATTCCTATTTCAGCCGCATTAAGCTGTTTGCTGCTGTTGCTACTTTTAAAAGCCGATCAGCTGAGGGACGAGCAAGATAGTCAGCTTGCGATCGCTGGCAGCTCTTTTTCAGTCCCTGTTAGACGGGTGCTCAGCCTTTTCGTCCTGGGTGTCTTGGGCTTACAGCTCAGCGTCTGGCTGGCCACATCCACAGCGCTGTATTCGAATCATTTGGCCATTGAAAAAGCCAATGATAGTCAGCTAGCCGAAGTCGAAGCTGACTTTGATAGAGCGGCAAAACTTAACCCCTGGGACCCGACACCCAGTGCTCTGATGGCACAGCTATTCTATGACGTGAGCCGTGTAGCTCCTAACCCACAAGACCGTCGTCTACTTACACAACAAAGCATCAGACAGTATCTCAATGCCCATGCGGCTTCTCCCAATGATGCTTGGTTTAACAACAATCTGGCTCTGCTGTACCTAGAATCAGGCGATCTCATTAGAGCAGAAGCCTACGCCGAACGTACTGTAGCCCTCTATCCCAGGACCTATAACTATACCTACTACACTCTAGGACTGACCTACCTGGCCCAGGCCAAAATTGATCAGGCCATCGATGCGTTTGCCCTAGAGCTGCTATCTATTCCAGACTTTATCACCATGAAGGTCTGGGACAGCGCTCCTTTTACGGCACTCCAACCGCGCGTATTAGAAAGCGCTATGGAGCATTACGAGAGGGTGCTTGATCTGCTAGCCCCAGACCATCGTTATGCCGACTATCTCTATGAACAATCCTTGCTAATACGCTGGTGGGTCGAGGGAGTTCTGCCTGAGGCCGTCTCTTGGTCAAGGCTCAGACCCATTGTACAAGCGGTCATACAGGCTGAGAGCCAGCCTGATACGGCTTTAATGATTGTTGAGCAAGCACTAGAGGAGACCCCTGACATAGACGGATTAGAGTTATTCAGAGCGTGGCTAGTCCCCGAGGTGTATTTAGAACAGTATCTACAAACAGCCGATCTGCCCGAGCCAGAAATGACTGCTATTCGAGCTGACGTTTTAGAGAAGCGTGTGCTTAAAGACTGGCTGTCAGCCAGTACTGGAACGCCTAGCGATCGCAAGCGCGGGAGCCTGAGTTTGGCCTACCGAAACATTAGCGCCAACGGTGTTAACTCAATGCTAAGACCTGACGCTATTAGCTACAGCGTTTTACCTAATCAGGTGTTGCAGCTCTTTGTAGCAATGCCGAGAGATTTGCCAGTGCTAGATGAGGTTATGGAGTCAATTCGTGTTGATCGACTCGATCTTGTCCATCCAACTCGCAGTGGGTTTAGGTTGCCTGCCCTAGACCTCCCTTCTGATGAGGTAAGTCGTGATTAAGAATCTCGTAGCCGTTTTCTACATTGTTCTAACACTTTTGCCTATCAGTCATACGCTGGTTGTGACTTGGCCATGGGTGCTAATTTGGCAAATTGCTCTGATTACGCCTGTTGTATGGTTGTTGGTCCAGACAGCGGAGAACCGAAAATTGTTTCTGCTAGGGTCTGGATTTGACATCCTAGCTCTGTTTCTACTAATGGGCACAGGAATCAATGCTGCCTTTGCTCAGCACCCTAATCAGGCGATTTGGCAGAGTATTGTTCTGCTGTGCTTTCTCTCTGGTCTATACGCGCTAAATCAGTGGCTACACCAAGAGCAATGTTCTAGAAAGCTGTTTCTATTTCAAGGGGTTGTCAGCTTTGCTTTTATTGTTGTTAGTCTCATGCTTTGGATGGGTCAGACGGTCTATCCAGAACTTTTACAGCTGCAAACATTCGAAGCTGCTGGTGTTGCCAAGAGCTTTGACCTGAGTCAGATACCGCTCAGAAACTGGCATCCTTTGGGCCATCAAAACTATGTTGCAGGCTATCTATGTCTGGCATTACCGGTTCTGTTTAGTCTCGGCCTGCAGCAGTCAGGCTGGCGGCGATATTTTTGGTTTAGCGGTCTGGTTTTGGGCCTGATTGATCTCTACACAACGTACTCTAGAGCAGGCTTTCTATGTATTGGTCTGTGCAGCATTATCTTTTGCATTGGAATAATGCTGCAAAAAAAAACGTCCGCTTCACTGGCGTTTACTATCCCTAGGCGGTTTGGTCGCCACCATCGGCATTGCCCTCTCCAATTCACGAGTTGCAGGTTTTATCTCAGCGCTGGCGAACGGTCAAAGTAACTATGACAGCTATCGAGTCATTACCAACGTAGTCGGGCTCAATATGGGTAAAGCTCATCCTTTAACAGGGGTGGGGCTGGGTAATGTACCGCTGCTTTATCAGCACTATCGTCCCTTCTGGGCGGGGCAAGAGGCCGAGCTTACGTTTCAGCTGCATAGTACACCGGCTCAGATCTGGGCAGAAATGGGATTGTTGGGAATGATGCTGGGGGCTGCTGCGATAGGGTTGGGGATACGAGCGATATCCCACTATGCTGATGGGGCGCTGCAGCCAGAGAAGCTGTCTAGCACTTCGGTTAAAGGTTTATGGTTTGGCCTCTTTGCCTATGCCATCTATAGTCTGACCGACTATCAGTTAGACAATGTTGCCATTGGCGGTACGTTGACAATCTATGCGGCGCTGACTTTAGCGCACTGGCAGCACCACACAGCTCCTCCAATTCGAATTAACCCCTGGGGTCTGGGGTTGGGCATGTCTGGCCTGATGCTTTCTATCGTCATTTGGCTAGTGCCCGTACATCGAGCCTGGAACTTATCGAGTCAGGGCTTTTTAGCGCTCCGTCAGAATAATCTGCAAGCGGCAAGAGCATCTCTCCAGAGGGCAGCTCAGCTGGCACCCTGGGAGCCCTACTATCCCAATCAAATCGCCTGGAATCTGGGCGATCGCTTTCTACAAGACGCGTCCACAGACATGCTTTCGGAGAGCCTTACCTGGTTTGAGCGATCACTCGAAATCTCTCCTTATCAAGAGTTTGCCCATACGAACCTAGGATGGCTGTCCACGAATACTGACCCAGAAACAGCCACTCGGTCTTTTGTCTCTTCGATTCAGCTTGTTCCTGCTAAAAAAGGACTATTCTTTAGCTTGGGCTATAGCCTGTTGCAGCAAGAAGAGCCAGATCTGGCATTACGAGCATTTGTGCTAGAAAGCGTACGCAACCCTTTAATCTTAACGAGCCCGCTTTGGCAAACTCCATCACTGCAGACAATTTATCCTCAACTATTTGCTGCTGTAGAAACAACGCTAGGTGAGTTTATAGACGCTGATCAAGTATCCAGCTTACGTCCATACTGGTCCCATATTCGCGCCGGGGTTCGTTGGTGGCAGGGTGATCTAGAGGTGGCCCAAGCTGACTGGCGCTCAGAAAACTTTGACCTGGGCCTGCTGATAGAGCAGTTAGAGCAAGGCGATCGGAGGCAGATAAGTTCAGTTTTGAGCAATGTGGATACAGCCACTGCTGCTGTTATCAACGCATGGTTAGAGTTAGACAATCGCCAAAGCTGGCTCAGGGAGGCTTTGCTTACCCAGACCGTTTCGAACGTTTACGCAACTGATATTGAGGCTCAGACTGACTTAGTTCAACAATTACAAACCAGTATGGAATCCGCTGACACGTTTTCTGATTGGCTAAGACAGCATGCGCCTAGACAAAATCTGCGGAATGAACGTCTAGGATTTGGTGTCACTAGTCGTCACGCAGATGGACCCATCCCTACCGACTTTTTACCGCGAAGTGAAAATATTCCCGTGCATCTGTTTTTTTCATCTATTTTCTCATCGCCTATCTACGATAAAGAATTGGATAGCTTTCTACAGCTTGCAAGAGATGACTTACTCAACGAGATAGGGAATCCCTCGTAACCTAAATGTTATTTAATCAACTGTAGGTAGGTCAATGTCTACCTTGCCAGCGCTATCAACAGAAATATCACCACCAAGAGATCTAATTTCTTCAATGATTCGTTGGCGGGATGCTTCGTCTAAAGCCGAGTTGAGAAGACTCAGCCATGCATTAGTTTTGACTGCTGTATTATCAGAATTTTGTTTCAGAGACTCTACCATCCGTCGTGAAACCTCTGCCACGAGTTCACTATTAGGATAGTTAGACACATCCGCCCAGTCAGCTGCTGTTTGGAAAGACTCTTGAGCGCTTGCACTGCTACCTAGAAACAATAGCTCATCAGTACCCTTGTAGCGCCAAATTAAAAAAGCATCCGGCGGCTGGTTAGGCTCTAGCTGCTCCAGGCCCTGGTTTAAGAGCGAGATCGCACGAGTCGGCTGTCCTGCATACAGAGTAGAACTGCTAGAGGCAAACAGATAGAAGGGCCGATAGTACGGATCTGCAGCTAAAATTAGGCTAAAGAAGTCAGGACTTAAGCCGTATCCAGTCTTTTCTCTTACTGCATCATCACCAAAATATTGTAGAAATTTGAGAAATATTCCATTGGCAAATAGATTCTCAAAGCCTAACTTAGGTAAAGCTTGTAACAGATAAAGCTGTTCGACACTGGCGGAAGATGTAAGTTCTTCGCTAGCTTGGCCAAAATTTTGATTTCTGTAGACACTTTGCATGCCTACAACTAGGACAGTCCCAGCTGTTAATAGTAATGTTGAAAAAAGCCTTTGCATACAAGATCAATCTATTAGATCACTGGCCAATATCCATATATAATGCCGAATCGCATTTAGGTGCACCTGCTACGCCCAAGCCAAAGTTAGCTAAAGTAATCCCGCTTGCATCTGTTTCAGGTGTATTGCCGCCCTCAATCGCCGTTTTTAATGCTTCGCAAATAGTAGCTAACGTTGTGGCTTCACCAGCCGTTGACGTCCCTAGTTTTGTTGGACCAACGTAGGCTTTCAGCGCAGGTGTGCGAGGGTTAGCGATATTGACTACATGGGTCAAAGCGGTATCGGTAGCAACGCTGTACACATAGTTGTTTGTCCTCGAACGTAATCCTAACCCCAACTCTTCAAACGCGTTTTGAGGGGCAAATGTTAGCTTCTCAAGAAAATAAGCCTGCTGTGCACGGTTCATAGAACCTATATAAGTTTTACCTTCTGCCTGCTTTGCCTTATTCGCTTGAGATAGAAAGGAAGGCAGAGCAATAGCAGCAAGTACGCCAATAATGATGATGACAACTAATAGCTCGATCAGAGTAAATCCTTGCTCTTGATAATCAGATACTCGTAAGGAATAACAATGAAGCTTTTTTTTAGACTTAAATATACGAATCACCTCTAACCCCAGAAAAATGTAATCCCATTGACACCTCTGAATTTAATGTCCTGTTTAAACCAACACAATGCCAAAACCGTCGTCAGGAAGTTCAGCATCAAAAGGTTTCGCTGTGGGCAAATCGCTTTTGATGGACGCATTCCTTAAGTCAGGCTTTTGGCATTGTAAGGGTTCTTTCTACTTAAGCGGAGACTGCTCTTGAGAACCTCCGCATAAATAGTTAACAGGCTAGGGTTGCCTAATCGATCATGGCTTAAACTAACTAGCTGCCAAGATCCTTAAATGTGTCAGGGCATGTCAAATCGCCAGTACCCGCCAAATTGAGATTAGCAATAGTCAGACCGCCACCTACGGCAGTAATATCGTCGTCTGCTGTTGGATTAGAGCCACCTTCGATAGGTGCTTTTAGCGCTTCACAAAGCAGGGCTAGCGTGGTTGCCTCACCAGTACCTTCAACGGTACCGAGCTTTACAGCACCACCATATGCTTTCAACGCCTGACCTTCTGGATCAGCAACGCTGAGCGCATAAGAATCGTTGTTAGCGTCGGTTGCAACACTGTAGTTGTAGTTTACGGTGTCAGTATCGATACCCAAACCTAGCTGTGTGAACGCGCCTTGAGTGGCGAATTCGTTGTTCTCTAGGAAGTAAGCCTGCTGTGCGCGGTTGATAGAACCGACATAAGTTTTGGCTTCAGACTGCTTGGCTTTGTTGGCCTGGTTGAGGAAAGAAGGTAGGGCAATGGCGGCCAGAATACCGATGATGATGATAACGACCAGCAGCTCAATTAGAGTGAAGCCTTCGTTGGCCTTCTTTTTGCCTGCTAGGTGCTGCAGTAGCTTTGCACGTAAAGTGGTCTTCATTATGTAATGTGTCTCCTTGAGGTTTGGGATATAGCGTCTATCTCCTAGCTTTAAAGCTACCCATGGAATTCAGAAGTCTTATCACTTTGGTTGAAAACCTGAAAAGCCCTGAGATAACTTGATTCGCGCTATGTTTATAACCTACCCTTGCAGCCATACAGACCTATCAGCCAAAGTACACAACTCGATTCAATCGCTACGATGGAATCTACGTATTATTACTGAATTCAAGCGCTACGAGTGTTTTATTTAGCGCTCAAAGAATACATCGATATGGGACGTCAGCTGTAGGTAAGCTCTGTGAGTTTTTAGGATGATTGAGTGCTAAAAACGCTCGATGTCATCGGCTACAGCCATTGGTGTCATGGCAGCTTCGCCACAGGTATTAGGGGTGGGAAAAAGCAAGGTAGGGTAGGCTAGCCCCTCGGTATTAATTGCTAGGCGGCCACACTGCATGGTTACTAAATCTGCATTGGTAAACATTTGGGGCATATAGCAGCGCTTGTCGGCACCGATGCCGTGTTCACCAGAGATGCTACCACCGGCTTCGACGCAAAGTTTGAGGATTTCTCCGCCTAAGGTTTCTACGGTTTCTAGCTGACCGGGAACAGCATTGTTATATAGGATCAGTGGATGTAGATTGCCATCTCCAGCGTGAAAAACATTGGCAACGGCATAGCCGTATTTTTGGCTAAGTAGCTCGATTTCATGGAGCACGTGGGGCAGCTGGGCCCTGGGTATAACTCCGTCTTGGACGTAGTAATCAGGGCTGAGTTTACCCATGGCAGCGAAGGCGGCTTTACGGCCCTTCCACAGCCGTAGACGTTCGGTGGGTGTGGTTGCGATCGCAACATCCCTAGCTCCATTGGCCCTAACGATTTCGCCGACTTTCTGAGCACTAGCCTCCACATCTGCTGGTGAACCGTCTACCTCCACTAGCAAAATGGCGGTGGCATCTCGCGGGTAGCAGTCTAAGGCGACGACCTCTTCGACCGCATTAATGCTGAAGTTATCCATCATTTCCATTCCAGCTGGAATGATGCCTGCGCTAATAATGTCAGAAACACTTTTGCCTGCTGCTTCAACCGTATTAAAGTCCGCCAGCAATGTTTGGGCACTTTCGGGAGATTTAAGAATACGCAGGGTAATTTCGGTAGCAATCCCCAGGGTGCCTTCAGAGCCCACAAACACACCGGTCAGATCGTAGCCTGGTGTTTCTGGCATCTCGCCAACATCGACAATATCACCGTTGGGCAGCACCAGCTTTAGCCCCAGCACGTGGTTGGTGGTCACCCCGTACTTTAAACAATGAACACCGCCGGAGTTTTCAGCAATGTTTCCGCCGATGGAGCACACCGACTGACTGGACGGGTCAGGGGCATAGTAAAATCCATCACCGCTGACGGCCTGGGTCACCCAGTTGTTAATGACACCCGGTTGAACAACAATACGCTGATTGTCATAGTCAATGTCCAAAATCTGCCGCATACAGGCGGTAACAATGAGGACACAATCTTGAATGGGCAAGGCTCCGCCGGAAAGACCGGTGCCAGCACCGCGAGTGACAAAAGGAACGCGGTTGCGATCGCAAATTTTAACGGCTGCCGCGACCTCTTCAGTTGTCCTGGGCAATACGACCACTGCCGGTCGCTGACGATAGCTGGTGAGACCGTCACATTCATAAACCAGCAGTTCTTCTTTGCGACGCACCACCTGATCGTCACTAAGCGCCTGCACAAATGCTTGCACAATAGGCTGCCAGTCTCGCTGTTTTAGAGTCGTATCCAGGGCTGCACCAGAAGTCATCTATCGTTTGCCGTCACGTGTCTAGCCTGATCCTAACGCAGCAAGTCAAACGAGTAAGCAAAGAATTATTCCTATGTCATTGAGAGATGCCCTTCGGCGTGGTTCTCATCAATCGTCAGCATCCCCACCTAGACCAGCTTTGTCCCATGGAGCATCTTATTAGCTGCGTCTAACAAAGCCTCTTCTAAATAAGGCTTAGTAAAGTAGCCACTGGCTCCCAAATCAACTGCCATCTGGCGATGTCGATCAGCACCGCGCGATGTCAGCATGGCAATAGGAATCTGCTGAAGACCCTCATCTTTCTGTAACCGGGACAGTAGTTCTAGTCCATCCATACGAGGCATTTCGATATCACAGAAGACTAGGTCACAGGGCAAACCAGAGCGTAGCTTTTCCCAAGCTTCTTGACCATCACGAGCCTGCTCTACCCGATATCCCACCTTGTTAAAGCTCATCGAAAGCAGCTCACGTACTGTAATGGAGTCATCCACAATCAATACCGTGGGTTCAGACTTCACTTTAGCGACATCTTCTTGAGGGGGCTCTTCCTCTAGCTGAGACCAGACAGCAGCCGTCGGATCTCGACGAACCCGTCCTAGTGCGAGATCAATGAGCTCCAGCACGTCAGCGATGGGCATCACTCGTCCGTCCCCTAGAACGGTAGCGCCGGCAATACCGGTTGGTTTGGGTACAGGGCCTTCTAGCTGCTTGATGACAATTTCTTGCTCACCCATGACCTGATCTACTTCTAGGGCGATAAAACTATTAGCACTGCGAAGAACCACGATGGAAATCATATTTTCATCCTGGTTGCCGCCATAGACACGACCGCGTCCCAAAGTGCGATTAAATGACAGCAGATCCGACAGATTTTGGAACGGTAGTAGCGTATCGCGCCATGGAATACAATCTTGCTCCTGGTCGTTTTTCTGGATGCGCTCTCGTGACACATCAAACATGTCTTCTACACCATCCATTGGGAAGGCTATGCGAGCCTGATTGCTAATACAGCTAAGGGCCTTAGAAATACTCAGGGTCAGTGGCAAGCGAATAGTGAAATTCGTACCGCGACCTAGTTCAGAATCAATGGTGATGTTCCCGCGAATATCCGCCAAAGACGTACGAACAACATCCATCCCAAACCCACGTCCGGCAAAATCATCAGCCTGATCTCGCGTACTAAAACCGGGGTGAAATAGCAGATCGTACACATCCAGCACCGTCATTGTTTGGACATCTGATTGGGAAATCAACCCCTTTTGCAATGCCTTTTGTTTGACAATATCGGGGTCAATGCCTGCGCCATCATCGCCTACAGAAATGACAGTTTGGTTACCCTGATAAAATGCCCGGACTGTAATGATTCCTTCGGCAGATTTGCCCGCTTGTTGACGCTCCTCAGGAGTTTCTATCCCGTGGGTGATGGCATTGTTAACGAGATGAGTCATCGGATCATAGAGCTGCTCTAGAATCATCTTGTCAATTAAGATATCGCGACCCTCTACGACTAACCGGGCTTCTTTACCACATTTGACAGAGATATCTCGAACCGCTCGCGGTAAGCGAGATGCCGTCTGATTAAAGGGCACCATGCGGGCCTTATTTAGGCCCTCCTGCAGCTGATTAGTAACCTGTCTGAATTGGCGTGTTACCTGGTCGGATGATTCAACCGTATAGGCAATATCAGAGGTCGACTCTCGGACACGTACAATCAGCTCAATCATTTCTTGAGAGAGCGTATGGAACCCAGTAAAGCGGTCCATCTCTAAAGCATCAAACGATTCACCCGTTGCATGGTCTGATCGATCGGTTTCAATACGGGTACCTCCAGACGACATCTGGTAGGATTGGCGGCTGGAAATCAGAGAGCTTTCTAGCAGCGAGCGTTCATAGAGGTCTCGCATCCGCTGTCCGACATCGTTGAGCTGCTGTACCTGAAATAACAGGTTATCTAAAAACTGACGCAGCCGCTCCTGGTCCTGCTCTAAAGTATTGCGGTTAACGACAAGTTCTCCGACCAGATTACTCAAGTTATCTAAGTGCCCTACTGAGACCCTCATGGTCTGATTGGTTGCTAGACGACGACTTGATAATCGATTAGACGTCGGTCGATAAGAAATAGAACTAGCGGCGGTCGGCGTCAGGGTCTGATCGGCATCTTGTAAAAGCGCTTCGAGATCACCAAACTCATCATCTAAATCAGCTGATGGAGCTGAGGATACAGTCGGGCTAGCTGAGGGGTCGGGACTATCTAACAGCGCCTCAAGATCGCCAAACTCACCATCTTGATCAGAGGCAGGAGTGCTATCACTCTCTGCTGGCATATCTGATAGTAAAGAGTCCAGAGCGTCTAAATCCTGGTCATCGGATGCGGCATCTGTTGTGTCAAGCGGGGTCAGCAGCTCGCTGACATCGACCGTAACGGCCGTCAGTGATTCTCCATCACCTAAACTATCTAGAGCAGAGTCCGTGAGCGATTCTTCCAAATTTAAATCGTCTAGGCCGGAATTTTCTATATTAGGAGCCTCAGCTGAATCCAGCACGGAGTCACTGGAAAGGAGATCGTCCTCAGGGCCGCTCAGCAGATTGATATCGGTAGTGTCTAACAGATTGTTCTCCACATTGCTGTCTAGACGGCTATCGTCTGTGACAAAGCCGGTGACGATCCCGCTGTCCTCCAAGTCCAATAAATCGAATTCAATATCGTTGGATGGAGGTTCATTAAGGATACTGGCTGCGATATCATCCTCTGTCGAATCGTTTTCGCCTTGCTCACTTTGATTGACATCAAGGTCAGGTAGTTCAGACGTCTCAGGAGGGGCAAATTCTAGCTCGTCTAAAACACTGTCTATCCCCTCCATACCAGACTCGTTCTCTGTCGAAAGATCACCAAATAGCTCATCTAGATTGTCATCTGACTCCGCAGTATCGGTCAGCATGATGTCATCTAGACCATCAGTTTCCTGCTCTAAAGAAACATTAATCGACGCGCTTTGCTCAGTATCTGTAGTGGATGCAGCGGTTTCGCTGGTTTGTCCAAACAGATCGTCTAATTCCCCTTCTGCCGATAAGTCATCTGCCAATTCAGGGGTTTCATTAGCAAATAAATCATCGAGTCCTCCATCTGCAGATGAATCAGCTGTCTCAATACTTAAATCGTCGGCTGTCTCAGAGAGTTCGTCAGATTGCACAAACAGATAGAAAAGTACCTCATCTACCGAAAAGTAGCATGTATCCTCACTCTTACCTCTGAAGTCAACATCATCTAGTAACCTCTCTTCATCAAATAGACTATCTAACTCTGCTGAGGAAGAGTTTCCTGTCTCAGAATCTGTTGCACTTGGATTCTCATCGATCGCTTCAATAGATGCCCAAATATCTTCATCTAAGGCATCTGCATCGATGCTTTGAGGCAGATCATTTGATTCTATGGAAACCGGGTCTAAACTGGCTGAGTCAAGACTTTCTTGCTCAAGACTTTGTTCAGATGGAGAGTCAGTCCAAATATCTGCTGATAAATCTTCCAGCGGAGAGCCGGCTGGGGCAGTGTCTGTATCATTATTGTCTGCCCAAAGATCGTCACTTTCTAGAGAGTCTAACGAATCGCCAGCAGATTCGTTAGACTTATCTAGGGCAAAGAAATCATCAAATTCAGACTGGGCTGTTTCTGCACTAGAGCTGTCTGATGACTGAGAAGTCTCTTCTATATCAAAGAAACCTTCATCCATAGCTGGAGTACTGATATCGGGGTTGGTATCTAACAGAGCCTCGCTGTCTGCGAATAGATCAGCACTTTCGAACTCTAAATCGATATCCGCTGAGTCATGCTCGATGGATGATGACAGCTCATCAAGTGCATCCAAGCCGTCTGAGCGTTCTAGCGAGTCTTGGTCAGGATTTACCTCCCGTGAAGATTGCTCTGAGCCGTTAAACAAACTATCAACGCTGTCTGCCTGATGGTTGGGTGCTATATCATCTGTTATGTCGTCAAACAATCCATCAAAGGATTCAGGAGAGGACTCGGACCCTGTAGTCGTTTCTGACGATGGGGTTAACTCCAGGGTGTTATCAAAATCGGTTAGATCGTCAGCTGTATTGTCAGCATCGCCAAATAAATCGGCTAGCTCACTACCTGACTCAAAGTCGTTGAGATTCGCTTCTAGATCTGCTGAATCATCATTTAAGAGATCTTCAAAGTCTGGGGAAATCTCAATATCTAGAGACTCAGCAGGAGATACGCTTTCGGTAATGGGGACTTCTTCTTCTTGCCAGTTGCTGTCGAGGTCATCTCCTCCCGCTTCGAATAGCTCGGCCAGGCTGGTTAACTCTGCGGCTCCAACATCTGGGCCGGAGGGGGTGGTGGCTG